>Ga0310811_10000104_pt1 | contig 127647 bp, 107 predicted proteins | sample YCmetagenome_FD_207642 | JGI IMG/M metagenome (GOLD analysis project Ga0310811, IMG submission 207642) | Soil microbial communities from experimental microcosm in Duke University, North Carolina, United States - YC | ecosystem: Engineered > Artificial ecosystem > Soil microcosm > Unclassified... | reverse complement strand
AGAACACCATTAGCGCAATCACCGAAATTTCACGACCGCGAACGCGCGCGCTCGAACTGTTTCTCGAGATTCTCGATCGCTTGCATCGCAGTTGACCTCATCGAAAACTTGAGCCTCCTGTCATCAGATATCCCAACATTTGGGACAGTTTCATCGCGTCTTCCATGCCGGGTGGATGAAACAATTTTAAGCACCGTATTTATGGCAGCAGTTACTACAATGGTCGACGCGGGCCGCTTTGCCCGCCTACAAAAGGGACCATAGATGACTAATGCCTATGCTGTTCTCGCAGTCGCTCTAATGGCGACGGCGGCTGCCGTGCCGGCCGTCGCATCCGATACCACCTGCGTGCCTCCGAATGCATCGATTCCCGCAGGGGCGAATACCACTGACCCGAAAGCGCCGTTCTTCATCGACATGACGGGACTGGATACGAAGACGACGCCGCCCACCCGCGATCCGCACAATCCAGACTATCCGCAAGCAACGGAACTGCCGGACGGTCAGCTTCCGTCGATCGATCGCGACGGCAACTTCATCATCGGTCCGACACACGAGCCGGCGCGGGAGTCCGTGGCGCGATCCAATGTGCCGCACGGCACGGTCCTCACGTTCGTGATGACGTCGGCCGACAGCGTTATCTATCGGACCGGCATGGTCCGTGACGACGTCCCCGGCTGCAAGAATTCCGCAGTGAATGCTGCGTCGACGGCGCCCGGCGACAAGTCGGACCTGCTCGTGAGCGCGAGCCACCCCGGCAGCTGGCGTCGCGAAGTCGATGTCTATGTGCCGGCGGGTTACGTCCGCGGCACCGAAGCGCCATTCATCGTGTACGGCGACGGCGGCCGGCACAGCTTCTTCAACGAGCAGGTGCTGTTCAACGTGCTCGACAACCTGATCCACGAGCACAAGCTGCCGCCGATGGTGGCCATCGGCATCGGCGCGGGCGGGCAGGACGCGCAGGGCAGCGAACGCGGCCGCGAATACGATACGGTGTCCGGCACCTATGCCGAGTGGGTCGAGCGGGAGGTGTTGCCGCGCGTCGAGCAGCAGGCCCATGTGCGGCTGACGAAGAATCCGGATCGTCGCGCCACCATGGGTTTCAGCTCCAGTGGCGCGGCCGCTTTCACGATGGCGTGGTTTCGCCCCGATCTCTACCACCGCGTGCTCGGCTACTCGCCGACGATGGTGAACCAGCAATGGCCGCATGACACGTCGCTGCCGGGAGGCGCATGGCAGTACCACAGCGCGTGGGCGGGCCCGGTCAAGCCGAACCTCACGGTGTCGGGCAATACGGTGACGCCCACCGACGCTTCCGACGGCTTGCCGCTGATTCCGGCTTCGCCGCGCAAGCCGATCCGGTATTGGTTCGAGGCGGGCGACCGCGATCTGTTCTATCCGGTCGGTCCGGTGGCCGACGGCATGCACGACTGGACGCGCGCCAACGAGGATATGGCGCGCGTGCTGGCCGCGAAGGGCTATCACTATCAGTTCGTGTTCTCGCGTAACGCCGGCCACGTCGACAACGCCACCGAAGCGCAAACCATGGCCGAAGCACTCGAATGGCTGTGGAAAGGCTACCCCGCGCCGGTACGCTGATACCGCTTCCGCTGAAAGCAGATCATCGGGTGCGCCCGAACGTTTTCACGACGTTGACCCAATACGACGCGCCGATCATCAGCGCGTCGTCGTTGAAATCGTAATGCGGGTTATGCAGCGGCGCGCCGCGGTGCCCGCCGTCGACGCCGAGCCACACGTACGCACCAGGCTTCGCGTTCGCAAGAAACGCGAAATCCTCCGACGCCATCGACGGCTCGCAGCCGACCACGACCGCGTCGTCGCCGAGCGTCGCGCGCGCAGCGTCACGCGCGATTTCCGCGATCCTCGGCGAGTTGATCGTCGCCGGATAGCCGTCCTTGTGGCTGACCGTTGCGGTCGCACCCAGCGCATAGGCGGTCCCGGCCGCGATCTCGTCGATCGACGCGCGCACGCGCAAACGCACGTCCGGATCGAAGCAGCGCACCGTGCCGCGAATCACCGCGCAGTCGGGCAGCACATTCCACGCTTCGCCGCCGTGAATCTGCGTCACGCTGACCACGGCAGCCGCCTTCGGCGAGAGCCGCCGGCTCACGATCGTCTGCAGCGCGATCACCACGTGACTCGCGCAGACGAGCGCATCGATGCCCTCCTCCGGCATCGCTGCATGCGAGCCGCGACCGTCGACGCGGATCTCGAACGTATCGAACGACGCCATCATCGCGCCCGGATTCAATGCGATCCGTCCGAGCGGCAGTCCCGGCCAGTTGTGGAGGCCGAACACCGCCTCGCAGGGAAACCGCTCGAACAAGCCGTCGTCGAGCATCACGCGGCCGCCGCCGGCCACTTCCTCGGCCGGCTGAAAGATCAGGCGCACGGTGCCCTGCCAGCCGGCATCTTGCGCCAGCAGCGCTGCCGCGCCGAGCAGCATCGTGGTGTGGCCGTCGTGCCCGCACGCGTGCATCCTGCCGTCATGGCGCGAGCGGTGCTCGCAGGTGTTCGCTTCGGCGATCGGCAGCGCATCCATGTCGGCGCGCAACGCCACGGCCGGTCCGTCGCCGCGCGTCATCGTGCCGACCACGCCGGTGCGACCGATATGTTCGTGCACGTCCCAACCGAGTTCGCGCAGCGTCGCTGCGACGAAGCGCGCGGTTTCGATCTCCTCGAATGCAGTTTCCGGATGCTGATGAAGATGGCGTCGCCATGCAACCATGCGCGCAAGCAGTTCTGTGTCGGTCATTGTCGTCGGTCCTCGCGGTGAAGTCGTTGCTGCGTCACAGCTCGGGACAAAAGGCGGTCGGCGCGAGGAACACCGACTCCTGATGCACCAGATACGGAAGGATGCGCGGCGTAAACGCACGCCATTCGGGATCGGCGCCCAGCTTGGCGCGCTGCGCCGCACGATGCGCATAGTCGTCGTAGGCCCAGCAGAAGACCACCGAATTCAGCGTGCCGGAATCCTTCGTCCAGCAGCCGGCAAGCCGCGCGTAGCGCGTGATGATGCCGAGGCCTTCGTTCTCATAGATCTGCAGGAATTCCGGCACTTTTCCCGCGGTGATCGTATAGGTCCGCATTTCTACCAACATGATTCGTTTCCTTCAAAAGTAGCCGGCACACGCCGGCCGTTTCGGCGCATCAGAAGCTGTGCCGGATGCCGACGCGTACCGCGAGCTGGTTCGCGGTCGACGAAGGCGTCAGGTAAGTCAGGTCGGCGACCGCCGCGTGGCCCGTCGAATCGGTACCGCTCGCGCGCTGCCACGCGACCACGAGGTACGTGAACGTCCGCTTCGAAAAGATGTACTGCGCGCCCGCGCCGACCTGGTTGTAGTGCGCTTGCGGCGCCGACGTGTAGTTGTAGGTGAGACCGGTCATCACCGCCGGCGTGAAGTAGTGCGCGACGAACGCCTCGTACGACGCAATCGTCGCGTTTCCGGCAAACGACGTACTCGCGGTCGCGACCGCGTTGTGGAACGACGTGTTCGAATACAGCGCGCCGAACGTCGTCTTGCCGAGCACGTAATTCGCGCCCGCGCCGAACGTGCGCATCATGCGCGCGGTCGCATAGCCGCTGTAGATCGGACTCGACACCGGATTCGCGAACACGCCGCCGGGCGTCGCATTGGCAGCGCCGTCGAACCGCGCGACGGCCGGGTTGTTCACCTGCAGGAACGCGGCGGCCACGTGCAGCGGACCGTTCGCATAGTTCAATCCGAAGCCGACCTGCTGCGACGCGCCGGTCGCGCCGGGCACGCCGCCGAAGCTGTACATCGCGCCCGCGGACATGCCGTAAAGCGTCGGGCTCACGTACTTGACGGTGTTGCTGACCGGATACGTGCCCCAGATGCCGTCTACGTCGCCGGCATGCGACGTCAGCGAGCCGCCGAACAGTTGCGCGGACGTCAGGGACTGCAGGTTCGTCACCATGAAGTCGTACTGGCGGCCGAGCGTCAGCGTGCCGTAGCGATTGTCCGACAGCCCGACGTACGACTGCCGTCCGAACATCCGGCCGTTGTAGCCGAGCTTGCCGCTGTTCATGTCGAACCCGCTTTCGAGCCGGAAGATCGCAGCGAGTCCGCCGCCGAGATCCTCCCGGCCGAGAAAGCCGAATTTGCTGCCGCCGAGGCCGCCGCTGAACGTCTGGTACGCGGCGTGTCCGGCCTGGTTGTTCGTGTACGTGATGCCGTCGTCGGCGACGCCGTACAACGTCACGCTGCTCTGCGCGGACGCGGTGGTCGAAGCGGCTGCGAATATAGTTAGTAAAACTACTTGTTTGTTTTTCATCGATTACCTCGTCGAAAGTCGAATGGAATGGAACGCTCAACTGCAAGACTTCGGCACTACAACCGCTAAAACCGCCAAGACCGCCAAGACCGCCCGAACGGCGGCGGCGAGATCGCCGCCGCCGCCGCGCACTACATCAGATGCCCGGCGAGAAATCCGAGCACGAGCCCGGCGATACCCGATAGCGCGCCGACGGCCCATGACTTCCAGTCGGGCGATGCGCTTGGGCCGTGGCCGGAAGCCTGTAACGCGGCGACCTCCGACGACGATGGGCCGGACCGCCGCGCGGACGCCACGGGTCGAACCGCGTCGAGGCCATCGCCGGACGCCGGGAGGACGGATTCATTGATCGTCGGCGATTCGTCGCCGGGCGAACCGCCCTCTGCGCTGCCGGCGGACAGCTGTTCGACGTGAGCGCGCAACGCGCTGAAGAATCCGTCGAGATTCTTCGCGGCAGCGGACTGGATCAGCCGCGCGCCGACGCTCATCAGCTTGCCGCCGATCTCGACGTCCGCGTCGTAGTGCAACGCGGTCGACGCGTCGCCGTGTGCTTCGAGGCGCACCCGCGCGGTCACTTTCGCGAAGCCGGCCGGCCCCGCGTTGCCGTGGCCGACGATCGTGTACGCGCGCGGCGGTTCGAGGTCGAGCAGTTCGACCTGGCCGCGAAACGTCGCCGCGGCCGGCCCGACGCGCACCTGCAGCGTCGATTCGAAATGCCGTTCGTCGAGCATCGTCAGCGAGCGGCAGCCGGGCAGCGTCGCCTGCAGCACGGCCGGATCGTTCAGCGCGGCCCAGACGGCTTCCGGCGGCGCAGGCAACGTGTACTGGTCGGCGAGCTTCATTCGGCCGCCTCCGCGTCGCGCGGGCTCGCGCGGTCGTACAGCGCGAACAGCGCCTGCGTGCCGCTGCGCGCGTGCCCTGCGTCCGCGAGTTCGCGGTAGCGCCGACGCGCGAGTTCCAGCGCCGGCAGTTCGTCGCCCATCGCGGCCGCTTCGTCGGACGCTATCCGCATGTCCTTCAGAAAGTGCTCGACGAGGAAACCGGGCGCATAGTCGCCGCGCGCAATCTTCGGTCCGAGGTTGTTCAGCAGAAAACCGCCCGCCGCGCCGCCGCCTATCGCGCCGAGCACGGTCGACGCATCGAGCCCCGCCCGCTGCGCATAGGCGAGGCCCTCGCAGACGCCGAGCATCGTCGAGGCGATCACGATCTGATTGCACAGCTTCGCGTGCTGGCCGGCGCCCGGGCCGCCCTGCCGCACGATCTGCGCGCCGACGCAGCGCAGCACCGGCATCGCGCGCTCCAGCGCCTTCGCGTCGCCGCCGACCATGATCGACAGCCGGCCCTCGCGCGCGCCGACGTCGCCGCCGGACACCGGCGCGTCGAGCAGCGCGACGCCGCGCGCGGCCGCGAGTGCGGCAAGCTCGACCGCGAGCGCGGGGCTCGAAGTCGTCATGTCGATCAGCACCGCCCCTTGTCGCGCATTCGCAATCAGGCCCGCGTCGCCTTCGTACAACGCACGCACGTCATCGGGCGTTCCGACGATCGTGATCACGACGTCCGCCTCCGTCGCCAGCGCGGCCGGCGTGTCGTGCCAGTGCGCACCGGCCGCGACGAGTGCGTCCGCCTTCGCGCGCGAGCGGTTGTACACGTGCAGCGGACAGCCGGCCGCCGCGATCCGCGCCGCCATCGCGCCGCCCATGATGCCGAGCCCGATGAAGCCGACGGCCGGCAGTGTCATAGCTTGTGTCATGTGATTTCGTCCATGGAGTCGGTCGGAGCAAAACTCTCGACCGGTTTGGTTTCAGTCAGCCTGTGCGTGAGCTGCGCCCGCGCAGAAGATCGCGCATCGCCATCGGCGTCAGCGGATGCTGCGTCGCGACCACGCCAAACGGCGCGAGCGCATCGTTCACCGCATTCGTCAGCGCGCCCAGCGCGCCCATCACGCCGCCCTCCGCCATGCCCTTGATGCCCGCCGCCGTCGTGCGGTTCGGCGTATGCATCGGGATGATCTCGATGTCCGGCAACTCGGTCGCGGTCGCGATCAGGTAGTCCGCAAGCGAGCCCGTCGTGTTCTGTCCGGCCTCGTCGTACACGACGTGCTCGAACAGCGCGCCCGACAGACCCATCGCGATTGCGCCGTGCTGCTGGCCTTCGACGACCGTCGGATTGAGCAGCGTGCCGCAGTCCTCGGCCACCACGTAGCGCGCGATCGAGATCGCGCCGGTCGCGACGTCCACTTCCACCTCGCACGCATGCGCGGAGTTCGAGTACGTCATCGCGGGCGGATCGTAGGTCAAGTGGAATTCGAGGCCCGGCGTCAGGCCGTCCGGCAGCGAAGTCGGGTCGAGATACGCCTGACGCGCGATGTCCGCGAGCGTGAGCGCCGTGTCGAGCCACGCGTCGTCGCCGCTGGCGTCGCGACGCTCGACCCGCCCGTCGACCATCCGCAGCGCTTGCGCGTCCACGCCGAGCCGCCCGGCCGCGATCGTCAACACCTTGCGGCGCGCCTCCTGCGCGCACAGAAACAACGCGCCGCCGCCGGCGGTGCCGCTGCGCGCACCGCGACTGCCCATGCCGTACGGCGCGACGTCGGTGTGGCCCATGTGGACGCGCACGCGCGACGGCTCGACGCCGAGCCCTTCGGCCACGGCATTGGCCATGGCGCTCTCGTAGCCCTGCCCGCTCGGCCCGAGGCCGACCGACGCATTCACGATCCCGCTCGGCTCGATGCGAACCCAGCTCGCCTCGTGGCCCGAGCCCGAAATGCCGGCCGCCTTGTAGAACCGCGAGCCGTAGGTGGTCGGCTCGACGACGTTGCACAGCCCGAGGCCCAGGTATCGGCCGCGCGTGCGCGCGTCGCGCTGGCGCTCGCGAAAGCCTTCGTAGTCGACCGCGCGCAGCACGCCGTCGAATGTTTCGGTCGGCGTAATGTCTTCGAGGCACTCGCCGGTCGGCGTGCGATACGGCAGCTCATGCGGCGCAATCAGGTTGCGCCGGCGCACGTCGACGGGATCGAGACCCAGCTCGCGCGCGATCGCGTCCATCGTGCCTTCCATCACCCAGCTCGTGATCGACATCGGCGCGCGCATCGGCGCGTTGCCGCACTTGTGGGACAGCACGATCTTCACGTCGTACGCGTAGTGGTCGACGCGATAGGGTCCGGTGACGATCATCGCGACGACCCGCGCGAGATAGTTCGCCGGGAAAAAACAGTACGCGCCGAAGTCCTCGCGCATTTCCAGCGTGAGCGACAGCAGCGTGCCGTGTTCGTCGACGGCCGCGCGGGTGCGGCAGAAATCCTCGCGCGAATTCGCGGCGGCCGTCAGGTTTTCGAGCCGGTCTTCGCGCCAGCGCACCGGGCGGCGCAACGCGCGCGCAAGCGCGGCAACCGTGAGTTCCTCGCGATACAGCGCGATCTTCTGGCCGAACGAGCCGCCGACGTCCGGCGAAATGACCGTGACCTGCGACTCGTCGAGCGAGAGCCGCGCCGCGAGCTGCGTACGCAGCGGATGCGGCACCTGCGTGCCGACATGAAACGTCAGATGCTCGCGGCCGAGGTCCCACACGGCGACGCAGCCTCGCGTTTCGATCGGCACGTGGGTTTGACGCTGCTGGTCGAAGCACGCTTCGACGACGCGATGTGCGCGCGCTTCGACCGCCGCGGGATCGCCGACGGCGAACGTCTGGTGCGACACGAGGTTGCCGGCCACCATCGGATCGACTTGCGGCGCATCGGGTTCGAGCGCCCGCCACATGTCGGTGACCGCCGGCAGTGCGTCGTACTCGACCTGCACGAGTTCGGCCGCATCCTCGGCGACATAACGGTCGCACGCGACGACGCACGCGACCGGATCGCCCTGGAAGCGCACGGTCGTGGTCGGCAGCGTCTCGACCTCGACGGGCACGAGCCCTTCGATCGGCGGCGCCATCCGCAGCGGTTTCGTCCATTGCGCCAGCTCCTCGCCGGTGACCACCGCGACGACACCCGGCAGCGCCAGCGCGTCGGCCGTATCGATCGACACGATCCGCGCATGCGCGTGCGGGGAGCGCACGAAACACGCGTGCAGCACACCCGGAACCGCGATGTCGTCGATGTAGCGGCCCTGCCCGGTGACGAGCCGCCGGTCCTCGGTGCGCCGCACCGGCCGGTTCAAATAGCGGAAGCCGGAATCACGCATCGGCGTTCTCCGCGCGCAGGCGGGCCGCTGCGTCGAGCACGGCGCGCACGATGTTCTGATAGCCGGTGCAACGGCAGAGGTTGCCGGACAGCACGTCGCGCACCTGCGCTTCGTCGGGATCCGGGTTCTCGCGCAGATACGCGTCGAACGTCATCACGATGCCCGGCGTGCAAAAGCCGCACTGCAGCCCGTGATGGTCGGAGAGCGCCTGCTGGAGCGCGGAAAGGCGGCCCTCGTCGCCGATCGCCTCGATCGTGCGGATCGGTTCGTGCTCGACCTGCACCGCGTAGGTGAGGCACGCGCGCACCGGGCGGCCGGCAATCTGAACGGTGCACGCGCCGCAGACGCCGTGTTCGCAACCGACGTGCGTGCCGGTCAGCCCGCAGTCCTCGCGCAGCACGTCGGACAGCAGCTTGCGCGGCTCGCAGCGCACGTCGTGCTGCTCGCCGTTCACTTCCAGTTGAATCAGGATTTTTTCCATGAAGGGTTCAGGTCTCGTTCAGGGCACGCCGAACCGCGCGCGTCAGTGCGCGCGCGATCAGCGCTTCGACCAGTTCGCGCCGGTATTCGACGGAAATGCCCGGCTGCTCGACCGGCTCGACCAACGACGCGACGCGCGCCGCGATCCGTTCGACGACGGCCGCGTCCGCGCGCGCGCCGGCGAATTCGGCGGCGACCTCGTCGAGCGCGAGCGGCGCGTCCGCGATGCCGCCGACGCCGAGCCGCAAGCGCTCGAAGCAGCCGGCCGACACAGTGACCGTCACCGCGCAGGCGGCGATCGCGAAGTCGCCGTGACGGCGGCTGAACAGCTCGAAAGCATGGCCGTCGCCGACGCACGCGCACGGAAAGCGCACGGCGGTCACGATTTCGTCGGGTTCGAGCGTCGTTGTCAGCGCGGCGACGAAAAAGTCGGCGGCGGGGATGTCGCGCGCGCCGCCGGGGCCGCTCACGTCGATGACCGCATCGAGCGTGCGTGCGACGAGCGGCAGTTGCGCGGCTGGATCGGCATTCGCAAGGCTGCCGCCGAGCGTGCCGCGCTGACGGATCGCGTAGTGTCCGATCGTCGCCGCGGCTTCTGCGAGCAGCGGGCAGGCGCTCGCGACGAGCGGGTCGGTCGCGAGCGCGTGGTGACGGGTGAGCGCGCCGACCACGAGCGTGGCGCCGTCGAGCCGCACGCCATCGAGCTGCGGCACGCCGTTCAGGTCGATCAGATGCGCGGGCTGCGCGAAGCGCATGTTCATCATCGGCGCGAGCGACTGGCCGCCCGCAATCAGCTTGGCGTCGAAACCGTGCTCGGCGAGCAGCGCGAGCACGTGGTCGAGCGAGTGCGGACGGTGATACGAAAATGCAGCGGGTTTCATGACAGAGCGGTGCGCAGGTTCGTGCCGGTCGTCTGATCGAACAGATGCAGACGGTGGCGGTTCAATGGAATGGACACGCGTTCGCCGACCGCGAAGCGACGCTCCTTGCCGGCGCGGAAGAACACCGGCTGCGCACCCGGCCCGGCGCCCATCTGCGTTCCCGGCCGCTCGCCGACGTCGATGCCGACGAACTGATCCGAGCCGACCGGCAACAGCGAGCGGATTTCGCCGCTGATCGTGCAGCGGCCGTCGCCCGCGTGTTCGTCCACGTCCTCCGCCCGAATGCCGACCGATACGCGCTGGCCTGCACGGCTCGCGAACTGCGTGCGCACGTCGTCGTCCACGGCCAGCGTGAACGCGCTTGCGCCGGCACTGCGAAAGCGCACGCCGCCGGCACCGTCGGCTTCCAGTTCGCCGTCGACGAAGTTGATCGGCGGGCTGCCGAGAAAGCTTGCGACGAAGCGGTTCGCCGGCCGTTCGTAGATGTCGTCGGGCGAGCCGAGCTGCTGCACGACGCCCTCGCGCATCACGACGATGCGGTCGGCGAGCGTCAGCGCTTCGGCCTGGTCGTGCGTCACGTAGACGAACGTCGTGTGCATCGACTGATGCAGCGCCTTGATGCTCGCGCGCATCGACACGCGCAACGCGGCGTCGAGATTCGACAGCGGCTCGTCCATCAGGAACACGGACGGTTGTCTCACCATCGCGCGGCCGAGCGCGACGCGCTGGCGCTGCCCGCCCGACAGCTGCGCGGGCCGGCGCTCCAGCAGGTGCTCGATTTCGAGCGAGCGCGCGGCGGCCCGCACGCGCGCGTCGATCTCGGCGGCCGGGTGGCGCCGCATCCGCAGCCCGAACGCGATGTTTTCGTAGACGTTCTTGTGCGGATACAGCGCGTAGCTCTGGAACACCATCGCGACGTCGCGCCGATGCGCCGGCACGGCGTTCACTTCGACGCCGTCGAAGCGCAGGCTGCCCTCGGTGACCTCTTCGAGGCCGGCGATCATGTTGAGCGTCGTCGACTTGCCGCAGCCGGACGGGCCAAGCAGCACGAGAAACTCGCGATCGCGGATCTGCAGATTCAGGTTTTCCAGCGCGACGTGCCCGTTGGCATATCGTTTGGCGACTTCGTGAAATTCGATCTGGGCCATGTCGATTCCTTATCCCTTGACCGCGCCGGCCGTCAGGCCCGACACGATGTAGCGTTCGAACAGCACCGCGATCGCGACAGGCGGCACGATCGCGACGACGCCCGCCGCGTTGATGAACGAGAAGCTCGTCGTGAAATCGGACGTGAACGACGCGACGACGATCGGCACGGTCTGCGACGCGGCCGTCTGCGTGAACATCAGCGCGAACAGGAACTCGTTCCAGCTCGTCAGGAACGTGAACAGGATCACGGCGACGAGCGCCGGCAGCGCGAGCGGCAGGAACACGCGCACGAGCGCGCCGAAGCGCGAGCAGCCGTCGACGCGCGCGGCCTTGTCGAGTTCGTCGGGCAGTCCTTCGAAATAGCTGAGCAACATGAACACGCTGAACGGCACGGTGACGGCGAGGTACGTGATGATCAGCGCGCCGACGTTGTCCAGCAGCCCGAGCTTGCGCACGAACAGGAAGAACGGCACGACGAGCGCGATGTCGGGGATCACGCGGGTTGCCAGCATGAAATACACCGACAGGTTGCGGCCGACGTAGCGGATCTTCGCCATCGCATACGCGGCCGGCACGCTGACCGCGAGATTCAGCACGACCACCGCGCACGCGACAACGAGGCTGTTGCGCAGCGCCGGCAGCAGATATTGCGCGGTCGACGGCACGAACGCGGCGTCGGCGGGCAGCGTGCCGAGGCCGGCCTGAACGATCGCGCGAAAGCTCGCGAGCGTCGGCGGATGGGGAATCCAGTGCGGCGGGATCGACGTGATGTCGGCTTCGCGCTGCAATGCAGACGACAGAAGCCACGCGACCGGCCCGAGCACGTAGGCGAGCAGCAGCACGGACGCGGCGAGGAGCGCCATGCGGCGCGCGAACAGGGATGACGACATCATCAGAGCCTCCGGCCAAGCAGACGGATCACGCCGTACGCCATCGCGAACGTGGCGAGCGCGAGCACGTACGCGAGCGCGGCGCCGCTGCCGAACGACAGCTTGCGGAACGTCTCGACGTAGATGTGCCACGCGAGCACGTGCGACGCATCGGCGGGACCGCCTTCGGTCAGGATGAAGAACAGGTCGAAGTGGCGAACGGCGGTCATCGCCTCGTAGATCGTCACGAGCATGAAGCCCGGGCGCAGCGCGGGCAGCGTCACGTGCACGAAGCGGCGCAGCACGTTGGCGCCGTCGACACGCGCGGCCGCATACAGGTCCGGCGAAATCGACTTCAGCGTGACGAGCAGCAGGATCGTCGCGAGCGGCACCTCCTTCCACACGAACGCGTTGACGATCAGCGCGAGCGTGCGATGCGTGTCGCCGAGCCACACCGTGTAGTGGTGAATCAGGCCCAGTTGCAGCAACAGGCCGTTCAGCGCGCCGTAACCCGAGTCGTAGATCCACTTCCACATGAGTCCGACGACGACGTACGGAATGGCCCACGGCACCAGCAGCGCAGTGGAAAGCAGCCGGCGGCCGCGGAACTCGCGGTTCAGCAGCAGCGCCACCGGCGTCGCGATCAGCATGATCGCGGCGACCGATGCGACCGTGAACGCGGCGGTGCGTCCGACCGCGGCCCAGAAGTCCGGGTCGCGGAAGATCGCGACGTAGTTGCCGAGCCCGACGAACGTCGAGTGCGCACGCGTGAGCCGGATGTCGAACAGGCTGGTCCACAGCGAATAGACGATCGGAAACACCGCGACCGCGAACAGCACGGCGAGCATCGGCGCGAGCAGCAGCAGCGCGCTGCGCTGATCCGCGGCGGACACGGAATGGCGCGCAAGCCAGCCGCGCGACGCGCGCACGCGCGGCGCGACGGCCGGTGTCGGATGCGAAACGGGCGTACTCATGGCCGCTCCGTTACGCGCTGCGCGACAACGCGGTCCACTTCGCGGCGGACGTCTTCAGCGCGTCGGCGACGCTCGAGCGGCCGAGAATCGCGCTCTGCCACGCGGAGCTGTTCGTCTCGTCCCACTCGCCGAACCAGCGCGAGATCACGTCCTTGCGGCGCGCGAGATCCTGCTGCTTCTGGAACATCGCGAAGTCGCCGTACTTCTCGTACGCGGCGCGCACCTCCGGATCGTTGAACAGCGACTTCACGCCGAACGCGGTGCCGGTGTCGAGGAACATCGCCTTCTGGAACGCGTACTGCCCGTCGAACTTGCCGCCGAACGCCTCGATCAGGCGCGCGGCGTTCGCCGAGCGCGTCTTGTCGCCGGCCGCGGCCGCGCTCATGGCGTGCATGCGCATCCATGCGACGGTCGCGTGCGAACCGTTCGGACCGGCCGGCATCAGCGCGTGGTGAATCCGCCCGGCCACATGCGACTGGCGAGGATCGTTCAGCGCCTCGATCCGGTAGCGCGGCAGCAGCGCGAATGCATGATTGCCGGACGCGACGGCCTTCAAACCATTCAGCTCGCCAAGCTCGACGCACGCGGGCGACACGATCTTGTGCCTGTTCACCGCATCGACGACCCACTGCAACGCGCTGCCCGCGCCGTGGCGGGGATCGTCCATCACCGCATGCCCGCTGTCGTCGACGAAGCGGCCGCCGTGCGAGAACACCAGCGACGACATGAACTCGATCAGCCAGCTCTCGCGCGCCATCGACAGCATCAGCGGATAGTTCGACAGCCCCATCTGCTTGATCTTCAGCGACTGCGAGACCAGTTCGTCCCACGTCGCCGGCGGTGCATCGAAGCCCGCTTTTTTCAGCATGTCGGCGTCGTACAGGAATGCCATGTAATCGGTGTAGTACGTCATGCCGTACTGGCGTCCCTTGTAGCGCATCGACTGAACGCAGAAGTCCTGCACATCCGCGTTGTAGCGCATCAGTTCGGGATGGTTGTCAAGCGGCGCGATCCAGCCCGCGTCCGCCCACTCGGGCAGCCAGCCGTCCGACACCCACAACGCGTCGATCGGCGCCTGGCCGACGAACTTCGTGACCATCGCTTCGCGGTACTGCGCGAACGGCAGGTTGTTGTAGTTGACCGACAGCCCGGACGCCTTCTGGAACGCGGCAAGCTGGCGACGCACGGTGTCGACGCCCGCGGACCACGTGTACAGGTTCACGGCATCGGCGGCCGCCCGCGCGCGCGGCATGCCGGCCGCGAGACCCGCGGCCACGACACACGATGTCGAACAAAACTTCAGGAAACGACGACGACCGCTTTCGAACTCCTTCACTTCGCTCATGGATTCGCTCCGAAACTCTGCCGGTTGTGCTGACGGGGACGGACTGTGCGGAACAACCAGACCGTTTCGGGCGAACAATATGCGTGTCAAAATAACTCGTCAATTGACGACTTACGTGACGAGACATGCACACGATGATCGACGGCGAAAGTACGATCATCATGTAACTCTTATATTATTCAATGACTTACACGATCTATCGACAGGAATATGGCGTTTCGCGATGACGGAAACACATCGTCATACGACGAATAATATGAAGGCCTGAAAACGCCGATGGGATGAGCGGCCGGGCTGCGGCCGCGGCCGGCGGGATCGGATGCGAACGGGGCAGCGCGGAGTGGAGAGGGGCAACGCGGACCTCGCGGTCCGCGTGTCGAACTTGCAGTCGCGAATCAGGCGCCGACCGGTTCCGGCAGCAGTAACGGCGCCGCCGCGAGAAACGCGCGGACGTTCATCGCAATGACCTGCTCGGGCGGCGTCGTATTTTCGTTCGAGTAAATGCGCCGACGGATCGCGAGGTGCGAGACCGCGCCGTGCAGCGTCCAGCCGATCTCGGTGAGTTCGTCGATGTTCGAGGGCAGGCCGCGCCCGGTGTCGTGCGCCACCTCCGTCACGACGATTTCGAGGGCATGCGTGACGACCGCGTCCGTATACGTCGGCGCCATCCGCAATCCGGCGAGCGACGAGAACAGGAAGAGACGCAGCCAGCGGCGCGTCAGCAGCGACTCATAATAGTCGCGGTAGAACGCGATGAGGCGCGTTTCGAGCGGCACGCCGCGGTCCTTCAACTGCACGAACCAGATCGCCTTGAAAAGACCGGCAATCTCGCGGTTGTAAACCTCCTCGATCAGTGCAGCCTTGCTAGGAAACAGACTGTACAACAGCCGCTGCGACACGCCGCATGCTTCGGCGATGGCGCGGGTCTGCGCATTCAGCCCATGTTCGGCGAAGTATTCTGCGGCCTTCGCGAGCACCATCGCCTGGCGCTCGCCTCGCGGCAGCCGGCGCGGCGCATTCTGCACACTCCGGCGGGCGCGAGTGGTGGCGCCTGCCGCGTCGCCCGCTCCGCGCGAGCCCTCCCGCGCTTCGACTGCCGCGGCGCTCGTGCGCCGCTTCGCCGGTTGCGTCGGCGGCTTCGCCTGCACCGCGACCGTCCGTTTGGCGGCCGCCGTCGCGCCGCGCTTCGGCTGGGCCGGGTTCCTCGTATTCGACTTCATGATTCTCCCATGCTCGCTTCCCGCGGTTTGCCGCCGCGAGAAAGTCGTCGTCTGACGACTTATGTTTTGCTAGAGTGTACCGCCATGCGGCGGCGCGGCCACAGCCGGCCCCGTCGCGCGATGCAGGCGCAACATTATCGCAGCCCGCGACGACGCCGGCAGTGGCGGCCCGGCGCCTCATTCCCCCATGCCCGGTATCCGAGGAGCGGAGATGACTATCAGCGTGTTCGACCTGTTCAGAATCGGCATCGGGCCGTCGAGTTCGCACACCGTCGGGCCGATGCGCGCAGCGCTGCGGTTCGTCGACGCGCTTGCGCGCGATGGGCGGCTCGACGAGGTGGCGCGCGTGCGCGTCGAACTGTTCGGCTCGCTCGGCGCGACCGGCAAGGGGCACGGCACCGACCGCGGCGTTCTGCTCGGCCTGATGGGCGAAGCTCCCGACACGGTCGAGCCGGCAACGATCGACGCGCGAATCGCGCGGGTGCATGCGGACGGCACGCTCGTGCTGCGCGGATGCAAGCCCATCGGCTTCGTCGCGAAGCGCGACATCGCGTTCTACCGCCAGGCGCTGCCCGATCATCCGAATGCGTTGACGCTGCATGCGTTCGCCGAGGACGGCGCCGCGCTCGCGAGCCGAACGTATCTGTCGGTCGGCGGCGGCTTCATCGTGGAAGCCGGCGCGCCGCACGCGCGAAACGAGGCTGCTGCGGCGCGCATCGCGCCTTATCCGTTCCGCACCGCGCAGGAACTGTTTGCGTCGTGCGACCGCGCGGGGTTGTCGGTGGCCGAGCTGATGCGCGCGAACGAGCGTGTCGAGCGCGGCGACGAGGAAATCCGCTCGGCATTGCTGCGCATCTGGGCGGTGATGCACGCGTGCATCGAGCGCGGCTGCGCCTCCGACGAGGCGGCCGACCGACCGCGTGCGTCGCTCGGCGGACCGCTCGGCCTCAAGCGCCGTGCGCCGGAACTGCATCGCGCGCTGCTCGCGCGCACCGGCGCCGCCGCCCGCGATCCGCTGACGGTCATCGACTGGGTGAACCTGTTCGCGATCGCGGTGAACGAAGAGAACGCGGCCGGCGGTCAGGTCGTGACCGCGCCGACCAACGGCGCGGCCGGCATCATCCCGGCGGCGTTGCAGTACTACGTGCGGTTCGTGCCCGACGCGTCGGACGACGGCGTCGTCGATTTCCTGCTGACGGCCGGCGCGATCGGCATCCTGTACAAGCTGAACGCGTCGATTTCGGGAGCCGAGGTGGGCTGTCAGGGCGAGGTCGGCGTCGCGTGCTCGATGGCCGCGGCGGGCCTCGCGGCCGTGCTCGGCGGCACGAACGCGCAGATCGAGAACGCGGCCGAGATCGGCATGGAGCACAACCTCGGCCTCACCTGCGATCCTGTCGGCGGGCTCGTGCAGATTCCGTGCATCGAGCGCAATGCGATGGGCGCGGTGAAGGCGCTGAACGCCGCGCGCATGGCGCTCAACGGCGACGGCACGCACCATGTGTCGCTCGACGCGGTCATCCGGACGATGCGCGAGACCGGCGCGGACATGAAGACCAAATACAAGGAAACGTCCCGCGGCGGGCTTGCTGTCAATGTCGCCCAGTGCTGATTCTGAGGATCAGTGACGTCGCCGACTTTTCGTCCTACTCCTTCGGATCGAGTGCGTCGCGCAGGCCATCGCCGATCAGATTGAATCCCAACACGGTCAGGAAAATCATCGCCCCAGGGAAAATCGACATCCACGGCGCCTGGTCGACGAAGTCCTTCGCGGTATTGAGCATCGCCCCCCACGACGGCGCGGGCGGCAGTTGCCCGAGACCCAGAAACGACAGGCTCGCCTCCGCGATAATGGCCGTCGCGATCGTCAGGCTCGCCTGCACGACCATCGGAGACAGCACGTTCGGAAGAATGTAACGAACGATGATGGCCCCGTCGCGAAGCCCGATCGCGCGTGCGCTTTCGACGTAGTCCTCGGTCTTGACGACCAGCACCTGTCCGCGGGTAATGCGCAGGAAGCGCGGCATCGCGGACAACCCGATCGCCACCATCGCGTTAGTCAGGCTCGGCCCGAGAAAGGCCGCCAAGGCGATCGCGAGAATCAGGAAGGGCACCGACAACAAGGCCTCGGTCACGCGCGACACGACAATATCGACAACCCCGCCGTAATAGCCCGATAGAAGCCCTAGCGGCAAACCAATGACCAGTGCGATGGCGACCGACACGACGCCCGCGGACAGCGATGCCCGCGCACCGAACAGCAGGCGGGAAAGCACGTCCCGGCCCAGTTCGTCCGTGCCGAGCCAATGGATCCCGGACGGCGGCTGACGCACCTGCAGGAAATTGGTCTGCAACGGGTCGTGAGGCGCAAGCCACGGCGCAAACAGCGCCATCAGCACGAACGCCATGACGACGACCGCGCCCACCACCGCGCCACGGTTGCGCACGAAACGCGCCAGCGCGCGGTTGCGGATTCGCTTCGTGGGAGATGCCACTTTCGCGTGCGTCGAAGCAGCAGCAGCGCCAGTCGTCATGATCCTCTCCTCAAGCGCGGATTGAGCAATATGTACAACAGATCGGCAAGCATGTTCAGCAAGATGAAGCAGATAGCGGTGCACAGCACCACGCCCTGCACCACCGCATAATCGCGGTTGAAAACGGAATCCACGATCAACTTGCCGAAACCGGGAATCGTGAAGATCTGCTCGGTCAACACCGCACCCGCCAGCAATTCGCCGAGCAGCAGCGTCAGCACCGTCACGACGGGTCCAAGCGCGTTGCGAAAGCCGTGCTTGATCACCACCGTCGGCCAGCGCAATCCCTTCGCGCGCGCCGTGCGAATGTAGTCGCTACGCAGCACGCCGAGCATCGCCGAGCGCGTGTGCCGCATCAACTGCGCGCCAAGCCCCATGCCCAGCACGAATGCCGGCATCAACATCGTCTTGATGCTCAGCCAGAAGTGGTCGGCTGGAGACACGTAGCCCGCCGACGGCAGCAAATGCCAGTGCACCGAGAACAGCAGGATGAGGATCAGCCCGAACCAGAAGTTCGGGATGGACATGCCGGAGAGCGCGAGGACATTCGCGCCGTAGTCGAGCGGCCGGCCACGGTTCGACGCTGACAGAATGCCGCCCGGAATACCGATGAGCATCGCGAAAGCCAGTGCCATCACCGACAGCTGCAACGTGACAGGCAGCTTCTGCGCGATCAGCGTGCTCACTGGAACGCCGGTGCGCAGCGCTTCGCCAAGATCGCCGTGCAACGCATCCTTGACCCACAGCAGGTACTGCTGAGGCACGGGTTCGTCGAAGTGATATTTGTGCTGCAAATACTGAATGACCTGCGGATCGGGCTGCTCGCCCGCCATCGCGAGCACCGGGTCGCCGGGCAGCATCTTCTGCAGCCCGAATATCATCATCGACACGATCACGAGCGTCGGCACAGCCAGCAGCAGGCGATGACAGAGAAGCTTAACCATGGTGGTCGGATACCCCGGGAACGACAGCGCGCGCCTGCGCGGCGCGATACCACGCCAGGCGCTCCTCCAGCTTCGCGCTGACGTGCGACGCGAGCGACGGACTGCCCCCGGCGTTCTGAATCTCGCGCCAGAAGTGGCAGGCCACGACGTGCCCGTCGCCGACGCGCTCGTTGACCGGTTTTTCGACCTGACAACGAGGGCGCGCATGCGGGCAGCGCGGATGAAAATGACAGCCGCCCGGCGGCTCCGTCGGGCTCGGCATCTCGCCGCCGAGAACGGGCACCGCGCGCCGCGCATGCGGCGTGCTGGCCGGCACCGCGGACAGCAGCGCCTGCGTGTACGGGTGCATCGGCGTGTCGTAGAGATCGTCGACGCGCGCGACCTCGACAATCTCACCGAGGTACATCACCGCCACCCGGTCGCTCATATGACGGACCACGGCGAGATCGTGCGCGATGATGATCAGCGTGAGTCCGAGCGAGTGCTTGAGCGTCTCCAGCAGATTGATGACCTGTGCCTGCACCGACACGTCGAGCGCCGACACCGGCTCGTCGCCGACCACGAGTTTCGGCTCGCCCGCGAGCGCCCGCGCGACGCTGATGCGTTGGCGTTGCCCGCCGGAGAATTCGTGCGGATAGCGTTGCGCGTAATCCGGCTGCAAGCCCACCGTGCGCAGCAATTCCGCCACCCGTTCTGCCCGCTCGCCGCCATTTCGCGCGAGACCGTGCAGCGCGATCGGCTCGCCGACGATACGCCCAACGGTCATACCGGGATTCAGCGATGCGAACGGGTCCTGGAAGATCAGTTGCATTTCACGACGCAGCCGCCGCATCGGCTCGGCTGCGAGCGACGTAATGTCTTTTCCCTGGTAGAGCACGCGGCCGTTGGTCGAATCGAGCAACCGGAGCAGCAGGCGGCCCAGCGTCGACTTGCCTGACCCCGACTCGCCGACGATCGCGAAGGTTTCGCCGGCCTGAACCTTCAGCGACACTCCGTTGACCGCGTATATGGTCGGGGTCGTCGTGAAGAGTTCGCGCTTGCCGCCGAAGTGTCGGGTCAGTTCGCGCGCTTCGATGATCGGCGTGGGCCGAGAGGCGGACGGCACGTCGTGAACAGCGTCCCGGGTGTTCATTCGTCAGGCCTCCGCAACAGCCGGTTCAGCGATGTTTTCGATCGGCGCACGCCAACAGGCTACCTGGTGCGCACCGCTCAACGTCCGCTTCGGCGGTGCGGCCTCGTGGCAACGCGCGTCGGCGAACGGACAGCGCGGCGCGAACCGGCAGCCGTCCGGCATGTCGCCCGGCGACGGCACCGTGCCGGTGATCGTGGCCAGCGCGCCGTCGCGCTGCCCGATCGACGGTATCGCGCCCATCAAGCCAATCGTGTAGGGATGCTGAGGGTCGTCGAAAATGTCGGTGACCGACCCGTACTCGACAATGCCGCCCGCGTACATGACCGCGACCTGGTCGGCGACTTCCGCGACCACACCGAGATCGTGCGTGATCAGCACCATCGCCGTTCCCGTCTCCTGCTGCAGCGTCTTGAACAGCCTGAGCACCTGAGCCTGGATCGTCACGTCGAGCGCCGTGGTCGGCTCGTCCGCAATCAGCAGCGCAGGACGGTTGGCGAGCGCCATCGCGATCATCACGCGCTGGCGCATGCCGCCCGACATTTCGTGCGGGTAGACGTCGAGTCGCTTTTCCGGCGCGGGAATACGTACCCGCCTGAGCATGTCGCACGCCTCGTCGCGCGCCTGCGCGGCCGTCATCCTGCGATGTCGACGGATCACTTCGGCAAGCTGATGCCCGACCGTGAACGATGGATTGAGCGACGTCATCGGCTCCTGAAACACCATCGCAATCCGGTTTCCGCGCAGATCCGACAATTCCTTTTCGGTGCAGCGAAAGAGGTCGCGCCCCTCGAAAAGCGCTTCGCCCGCGACCCGGTTGGCCGGCGGCGACGGCAAAAGGCCCATCAGCGCCAGCGACGTGACGCTCTTCCCGCACCCGGATTCGCCGACGATGCACAGCGTTTCTCCGCGTCCAACCGAAAACGACACGTCGTGAACCAGGTTCTTCGCGCTCGCGGCGCGCGAAAACTTCAGCGTGAATCCGCGAACTTCGAGCACCGGTTCCGACACCGCTGACGGGCGATCCGGCGCAAGCGCGTCAGAACCCGGCCGCATGCCCGTCTCGCCGGCTATCCGACGCGCTCACGTAACCGTGGTCCGGGTCGTCGGACAGACGCCAGATAAACTGGCCGGAGCCGAAGTCCATATACGAATCTTCGACGGACTTCAGCGCATGGCCCATCTCTGCGAGCTGCTTGACCATCGCCGGATCAGCCGTGCCCTCGACATCGACGGTGTAGTCGCGGTTGACCTTCCACCGCGGCGCATCGCACGCCGCCTGCGGCTGCTGCCCATAGTCGAGCATCCGTACGAGCGTCTGCAGATGGCCTTGTGGCTGCATGTCGCCGCCCATCACACCGAAGCTCATTTGCGGGCGTCCGTCCTTCATCAGAAAACCCGGAATGATCGTGTGGAACGGCCGCTTCCCCGCGCCGACGACGTTGGCCGAGCGCGGGTCCATCGAAAACCCGAAACCGCGATTCTGCAACGAGATGCCCGTCCCCGGGACGACTACGCCGGAGCCAAAGCCCATGTAGTTCGACTGAATGAACGACACCATCATGCCGTTTTCGTCCGCGGCGCTCAGATAAACCGTGCCGCCCGCATGCGGGCGACCGGGCGACACGGCGCTCGCGCGCTGCGGGTCGATCAGCTTTGCACGCTCGTCCAGATACGCGTCGTCGAGCATCTGCGCCGGCGTCACCTCCATCGAAGCCGGGTCCGCGACGTATCGGTAAAGATCCGCAAACGCGAGCTTCATCGCTTCTATCTGCAAGTGCTGCGACTGCGCCGAATCGCACGGCAGCGCGCCCAGATCGAAGCGCTCAAGCAACCCGAGCGCGATCAGCGCGGCAATGCCCTGCCCGTTCGGTGGAATTTCATGGACTTCGTAGCCACGGTAACTCCGGTGAATCGTATCGACCCACTCGGGACGATAGTCCCGCAAGTCGGCAAGCGCCAGCGCGCCGCCCGTTGCCCGCGCATGCGCGACGATGCGCTCGGCAAGTTCGCCTTCGTAAAACGCACGCGCGCCTTCACGGCCGAGCAAACGCAAGGTCTTCGCGTGCGCCGTCAGCACGACTTTTTCCCCCACTTCAGGCGCTCGTCCGTTCGGCATGAACACCTCGGCGAAGCCCGGCTGCTGATGAAGCTCGGGAATGGCCGCCTGCCACTTCCGGGCAACGATGGGCGGCACTGCATAGCCCCGCTCGGCCACCCGCGCGGCAGGCTCCAGCACGTCCGCAAACGGCAGCTTGCCGAACTTCTGGTGCAACGCCTCCCATGCCGCGATCGCCCCTGGCACCGTCACCGTGTCCCAACCCCGCTTCGGTCGCTTCGCGATGCCGGCCGCATCGAAGCCGTACTTGCGCCCGAAATAATCCGGGCTCCAGGCCGCCTGTGCCGTTCCGGACGCATTAAGGCCATGCAGACGCTCTCCGTCCCAGAGAATCGCGAACGCATCGCTGCCCAATCCGCATGAAACGGGTTCTACTACCGTCAGCACGGCAGCCGCCGCCAACGCGGCGTCGATTGCGCTGCCGCCCGCGCTGAGCATTTGTACGCCCGCCTGTGCGGCAAGCGGATGGGACGTTGCAACGACATTGCGTGCGAACAGCGGAATCCGAACGGTCGGATACGGATTACTCCAGTCGAAATACATCGGGCAAGCCTCTATGCGTTGTAGACGTAACGCTTGACGAGGGAGCGATCTCCACCATTCCGGTTCGCCGACCTCGCCCCGCTGAATCGCCGCGTGCGAGGCGGCGTGCATTCGTTGACAGCCGAGTATTGTCGAAAAATAATTCTTGAATGCATCGATTTGCTTTCGCTTAAGCGAAAGGTTTTCTTTAACGTCTAACCGCGATGGCGCCGGATGCAGTCGAGTGCAATCGCCAGTATCGTGAACCGGTGCCTTCCGATGAGCTCCATCCGATTTCTCAAGACGTTCATTGCCATCGCGCGGTACGGTTCATTTGCGGCGGCATCCGAGCACGTTTCGATCACGCATGCTGCGGTCGGCATGCAAATGCGCTCGCTGGAACAGCAGCTCAAGGTGTCGCTGTTTGACCGGCAGGGGCGCGGCATCACGCTAAACCGCAACGCGCGCGCATTGCTGCCGCGCATCGAACAGATCGTCGCGCTCTACGACGGACTCACCGACTTTCAGGAAGATAACGACACGCTCGTCGGATCGGTGACGCTCGGCTCGGTCGTGTCGGTGATGGGCGTGCTGGCGATGCAGCTCGCGGAACTGAAAAGCCAGCACCCGCGCCTCGATCTTCGGCTGCTGACCGGAAAGTCTCTGGAACTGCTCGCACGACTCAATGCGCGCGAGATCAATGCGGCCGTCATCGTGCGATTGCAAAACGGCATATCGAAGTCCTTCGAATGGCGCACGCTATACAAGGAACCGCTGGTCCTCGTCGCCAATCACGACATGGTCCGGCGCCACGGGGACACCGTCGCCATCCTGTTGCGCGATTGTCCATTCCTTTCGTTCGACCGCACACAACGCACCGGCATGCTGGTCGAGCATGCGGTTCATCGTCAGGGTATTGCCGTCAACGAACTCGTCGAACTCAACTCGCTGGAAACGATCATCGAACTGGTGCGCCAGGGCGTCGGGATGACGATCGTGCCCTTGGTGCGCAACGCGTCGTGGCAACATGATCCGCTACTCCGCATCATCCCGCTGCCGGTCCCGAGCCCACCGCGCGAAGTCGGCATACTTGCGCGAACCGATCTGATCCGCGCCGACCTGATCGATGCACTGCACGCGAGCCTCAGCATCGAGATGCCAACGCTCGCATAAGTCAGAAAACCGTTCGCAGGCCTACGCGCATCAACACCTGGCTGGGGCCGCTGGACGCCGTTTGTTCACCCATCGTGGCTACCGCCGCCTGGCCGCGAGAATCGGTTCCGGACGCGTGCTGGTAGATCCCGACCATGTACACCTGGGTGCGCCTGGAAAAGTGATACGACACGTTCGCGGCGACCTCGTTATAAGTCGCGCCGGGGTTCGCGTCGATGCCGTTGCCTTTCAGGTAGTCGTACCCGAAACCTGCTTCGACCGCCGGCGTAAACTGATATCGGAAATTGATTTCGGCGTCGTTGAATATGGCGTTGCCGGAATAATGCTCGGGGTTCGGCCCCGACGTCGAGTCGCCTACGCCCTTGAACGCGATGTTCGTATAGACGCCGGCCAGCGTGGCCCTGCCAAAGGAATAGCTCGTCGCCGCGGCGATAACCTGGTAGGTATGGGCGGAAAGAAACCCGCTATACGCGGGCGACGTCACATTGGTGGACGCCGCTGTCGCCGCGGTCGTGGAACTCGTCCCGAAGAAGCTGATGTTCGGATTCCGCGCGTTCAGATAGGCGACGCCCATCGCAAACGAGCCGTACGCGTAATGCGCTCCGGCGGACACGACCTGGTCGCGCGTGAAATCGCCGGAGACGCCGCCCAGCGCGTACATCGCGCCGACTCGCAGACCGTTGGTGGTCGGTGAGACGTACTTGATCGCGTTATTCACACGATACGTGTTGTGCAGGTTGTCGATGTCGTTGCTATGCGCCGCCGAACTACCGCCGCCTTGTGCAGCAAACGCGAAGCGGCCGATCTCGTCTACCACGAGATCGTATTGCCGGCCCATCGTCACCGTACCCAGCGTGCGGGAGGACAAACCGACATACGCTTGACGCCCGAACAAAAGGCCGCCTTGGGACGCCTTGCCGGTAGTGTCGTCGAAACCGTTTTCGAGAAGAAAGATCGCGCTAAGACCACTGCCCAGGTCCTCGGATCCCCTAAAGCCAAAACGGCTTCCGCTATTGTAGCCGCTGCTCATCGCATAGAGGCTGTGCCCGCCCGCATTCGACACATAGTCAATCCCCGTGTCGATGATGCCGTACAACGTCACACTGCTTTGCGCGTGCGCGAGAACCGGCGTTGCCGCCGCCAGGCATCCCACATAAAGCATCTTCGCGCACGTCGACCCCGTTACTTCTTTTCTGCAACCAAAGTGCAACCGCATCGTATTTCTCCGATATTAACTTAGTGATACCAACTAAATAGAATTCAGCGAGTGGGCGGGCTGATGCCCGCCGGCACTATCGGGTGGTGTCAAAGGCAGCGGATAGGCATCGGCGCTTTCGAATACTCATTCGCTCTGGCATCGCGTGAGTCATACGCCTGCGGCACTCACGGTTTAAGCGTCATGCCTCGTAGCCGGATAAGGCCATCCGGATAGGCAACGAATCCGTTAACCTTGCTGCTCAACGCGAAAGGTAGCGCGGGGTAATACAGATAGGTTATCGGCTGCTGGTCCGCTACGCGCTGGAGCAACTGGGCATAAACCTGTTTGCGCGCCGGCACAGCGGCAATACCGCGCGCCTGGGTCAGCAGCGCATCGACTTGCGGGTCGCAGAAGCGACCGTAATTCATTGCGCCCTTGCATGAAACGAACTGCCCCAGATTTCCGTCGGGGTCGACACGCCCCGACCATCCTCGCAGGATCATCTGGAAGTTTCCACCGATCGCCGCACCCTGCTCCGCCGCAAAATCGGTCGGAACCAGCTTCAAACGTATGCCTGCCTCCGACGCCATCGCCTGAATAATCTGTCCTAACTGCATCGTGATCGTGTCGTTCCCGAGCATCAGCTGGATGTCGACGCCGTTCGGATAGCCCGCCGCTGCAAGCAGCGCACGTGCACGGTTGACGTCACGCGCCGGAGCGCTCAACGCGCTGTCGAAATACGGGCTGGTTGGCGGAATTGCCTCTACGGCCGGCTTGAATATACCGTTGCCGATCACCTGATTGATCGCGTTGCGGTCCAGTGTCAGGTTCAGTGCTTCGCGCACGCGCCCGTCGCGCCACGGTCCCTTCGACGACGGGCCGTTATTCAAGTTGTAGGTCATGCTCATGAAGCCCAGTCCTTGCGATAACACGAATCGCAAGTTCGTATCACGCTCGACCGATGCGACGTCCGACGGTGCGATGCGCTCTGCGATGTCGATTGCACCAGAGCGCAGATTCGCGAGTCGAACGGTTGCGTCCGGTATCGGCATGAAGACAACCTGCTTGATCGGATAGGCCGCCGCGTCCCAGTACGTCGGGGACTTGTCGAGCACGACGCGGTAATTCTGGACCGACTGCGAAAACTGGTAAGGCCCGACGCACACCGGATGTCGAGCGATCCCGTCGTCGCTGGACAGTGTCTTCGGCGCCAGCATCATGCCCGCGCGGTCCGACAGCATCGACAGCAACGCGGAGTCTGGATATTTAAGAACGAGTTGAACGGTGGAATCGTCGACCACGCGCACCGTGTCGACCGACGCCAGTTCCACCTTGCGCGTACTGACCGGCGAATTCAACTCGCGATCGAAGTTGGCCTTCACTGCCGCCGCATTGAGCGGCTCGCCATCCTGAAACGTCACATTCCTGCGAAGGAAGAGCGTCACGGTCTTGCCGTCCGGACTGACCGACCACGACGTCGCAAGACGTGGAACCAGCTTCAGGTTCTGATCGATGGTGATCAGCGAATCGCACATCGACGCGAACACCATCCGATCGACCATCTGCAGACTGCGATGCGGGTCGAGTGTCCCGATATCGTCCTCGAGCCCGATGCGCAACGTCTGCGCCATTGCAGAACCGGCGCCGAGCAGCAATACCCCTACAATTACCGGCTTCAACATGACTCAAGTCCTTTTGTACGTTTCTGTTGATGAAGGTTCGTCCGGAACCCGCCGCCGACGACGCTCAATAGCCGGCTGAACGTCCATCACGACGTCCATCCGTTGCCGCCACATAGCGGCAGTCGTCGTCGCCCGGCAAGCGCCAGACGAACTGTCCGGAGCCGAAGTCCACGCGCTGGTCGCCCTTGGGCTTGACCCTGTGCCCCATCGCCACCAGCTCGTTCAGGACTTCTGCGTCGAAGGCGTTTTCGACTTCCAGCTCGAAATCGCGATCGAGCTTCCAGCGCGGCGCGTCACAGGCGGCCTGCGGCTGCTGTCCGTAGTCCAGCATGCGCACAAGCGTCTGCACGTGCGCCTGCGGCTGCACCTCTGCGCCAACCACGCCGAAGCTCATCACCGGCTTGCCGTCGCGCATCAGGAATCCCGGCATGATGGTGTGGAACGGGCGTTTGCCGGGCGCCACCACGTTGACGGAATCGGGATTCGTCGAAAAACCCGCACCCCGGTTCTGCAGACTGATGCCGGTGCCGGGCACGACCACCCCGGAACCGAAGCCTCGATAGTTCGACTGGATCAGGGATACCATCATGCCGCTCGCGTCCGCGGCGCAGATCTGGGTGGTCCCGCCAGGTTTTGGCAGACCGGGTGCAGGCGCCCCCGCACGCCGCGGATCGATGCACGCCGCGCGCGCGTCCAGATAGGCATCGTCGAGCATCTGCTCCGGTTGCACCGGCATGTAGCGCGGGTCGCCGACGAAGTCGTAGACGTCCGAAAACGCCAGCTTCATGGCTTCGATTTGCAGGTGCTGCGACTTCGCGGAATCGACAGGCAGCGAAGACACATCGAAGCGTTCGAGCATGCCCAACGCCATCAGCGCGGCGATGCCCTGCCCGTTCGGCGGCAACTCGTGAAGCGTGTAGCCACGGTAGTCGCGGCTCAGCGTGTCGACCCATTCCGCGCGATGCTCGCGCAGGTCGTCGAGCGTCAGCGCTCCGCCGGTCTGGCGCGCGAATGCGGCAATGCGTTCCGCCAGTTCGCCCTCGTAAAAAACCGTTGCGCCGTCGCGGCCGAGACGCCGCAATGTGTCGGCATGTCCGGGCAGCCTGACCTTCTCGCCCACCAGCGGTGCCCGGCCATATGGCATAAAGGTCTGTGCAAAACCCGGCTGATGTTCGAGCACCGGCACCAGTTCCGCCCATTTGCGCGCGACCGCCGGCGCGACCAGGTGGCCTCGCTCGGCCACAACGGCGGCGGGCTCCAGCACGTCGGCCCATGCCAGCGCCCCGAAGCGCTGATGCAGCGCCGCCCACGCGGAAACGATCCCGGGCACCGTGACCGAATCCCATCCGCGCATCGGCTGCTTGATGCGGCCGGCCGCGTCGACGCCATGCCGATCCCGGAAATAATCGAGCGTCCATGCACGGGGAGCCGCGCCGGTCGCGTTCAGTGCATGCAGCGTTTGGCCGTCCCACACCATCGCGTACGCATCGCCGCCGAAACCGCACGACACGGGCTCCACCACGGTGAGCATTGCCGCCGCGGCCAGCGCCGCATCGACCGCGTTTCCGCCGGACTGCAGCATTTGAAGTCCGGCCTGCGCCGCCAGTGGATGCGAGGTCGTGACGACGTTACAGGCGAAAAACGGCTTGGCGATGGAGTGATAGGGATTGGCCCAATCGAATTGCATTGCGGTTCGTTTACGAATGATCTGGTAAGCGAGTATGTAGCGACGAATTCTTTCTTATGACCAAAATTTATTTCGGGGTTAATAAAGCTTTGTTTTACCGATCTGCAAACCGTCAGGTCCATTTTGCGGCGCAACCTGGTATGGGTGAGCGCAGCGACAGGCGTCCGCACACCACGCCATTTAACGGATCGAGTCGAACGACGACGGACAACAAAAAAACCCGCAACGCGTTACGCGATGCGGGTTTTCGGACTTCCGAGGATCTCCCGGACAAAAATTTTGGTGGGCCCCCCGGGAGTCGAACCCGGCACCAACGGATTATGCGTACCACTATGGCTTTCGCCACCCCTTTCGGGTTTGTGGTCTGGACTGTCTCTTGTCTTTACGACCTGCCCGTACAGTCTCTACACGTTCTCTCATCGAGAGCTTCGCTCGGGATCGCCACGCTGCGTGCCGACTGCGGCTGCAACAGAGGTTTCCCCGACTTTGAGCAGTTCTACCGGGAGGCAGAGTGAACTTACCCCACGGCAACCCATTCCGGCGTGTCCGTACTCTTGTCGAGCCGTAGGACACGTCCTGCCAAGTCCGCTGCTCTAACCAGGCATGAGCTAGAGGCCCTGAAACCGTTCCAACAAAAAGACCCGGTCTTTAAAAGGCCGGGCCTCGTTGACGACAGGCCGACATACTACACGAACGAAGCCGGCCCCGCTATCGCCTGCAGTCAAGCCGCACGCGTCATCTCGATCAGTTGCCTTCGAGGAACGACTTCAGCTTGTCCGAGCGGCTCGGGTGACGCAGCTTGCGCAGCGCCTTCGCCTCGATCTGACGAATCCGCTCACGCGTCACGTCGAACTGCTTGCCGACTTCTTCCAGCGTATGGTCGGTGCTCATCTCGATGCCGAAGCGCATCCGCAGCACCTTCGCCTCGCGCGGCGTCAGCGAGTCGAGCACGTCCTTCACGACGTCGCGCATGCTCGCATGCAGCGCGGCATCGGCCGGCGCGACGGTGTTCGTGTCCTCGATGAAGTCGCCGAGATGCGAATCGTCGTCGTCGCCGATCGGCGTTTCCATCGAGATCGGCTCTTTCGCGATCTTCATGATCTTGCGGATCTTGTCTTCCGGCATCTCCATCTTCTCGGCGAGCGTCGCCGGATCCGGCTCGAGACCGGTTTCCTGCAGGATCTGCCGCGAGATGCGGTTCATCTTGTTGATCGTCTCGATCATGTGAACCGGAATCCGGATCGTGCGCGCCTGGTCCGCGATCGAGCGCGTGATCGCCTGACGGATCCACCACGTCGCGTACGTCGAGAACTTGTAGCCGCGGCGATATTCGAACTTGTCCACCGCCTTCATCAGACCGATGTTGCCTTCCTGGATCAGGTCGAGGAACTGCAGGCCGCGGTTCGTGTACTTCTTCGCGATCGAAATCACGAGACGCAGGTTCGCCTCGGTCATCTCGCGCTTCGCCTGACGCGCCTTCAGTTCGCCCGCCGCCATCTGGCGGTTGGTTTCCTTCAGGTCCTTCAGCGGCAGCACCACGCGCGCCTGCAGATCGAGCAGACGCTGCTGCTGTTCGCGAATCGCCGGAATGTTGCGCGACAACACCGCGCTATACGGATGATTCTCGGCGACGATGCGCTCCGTCCACTCGAGGTCGGTTTCGTGGCCCGGGAAGCGGGCGATGAACTCCGAGCGCGGCATCCCGCACTTGTCGACGACCGTATGCAGAATCTGGCGCTCGACCTGACGCACCTCGTCGACCTGCGCACGCAGCGTGTCGCACAGACGCTCGACGGTACGCGCGGTGAAGCGGATCGACATCAGCTCGTTCTGGATCGTTTCCTGCGCCTTCAGGTAAGACTTCGACTTGTAGCCTTCCTTCTCGAACGCGCGACGCATCTTGTCGAACCACTCGCTGATCAGCGAGAACTTTTCGAGCGACGCGCGCCGCAGCGCTTCGAGCTGCGCCGCGTTGGCCGTGGCCTGCGCGGTGCCGTCGTCTTCTTCCTCTTCCTCTTCCTCGTCGTCCTCTTCTTCGTCGTCGCCGTTTTCGATTTCTTCCGCTTCCTGCGCGGAGAAGCCGTCGGTGTCTTCGGCATTCGGATCGATCAGGCCGTCGACGAGTTCATCGACGCGAATCTCTTCGTTCGCGACGCGCTCGGCCATCGCAAGGATGTCCGCGATCGTGGTCGGGCACGCGGAAATCGCCATCACCATGTGCTTCAGGCCGTCTTCGATCCGCTTCGCGATCTCGATTTCGCCTTCGCGCGTGAGCAGCTCGACGGTGCCCATTTCGCGCATGTACATCCGCACCGGGTCGGTCGTGCGACCGAACTCGGAATCGACGGTGGACAGCGCGACTTCGGCTTCTTCCTCGACCTCGTCGTCCGACGACGCGGCGGGCGCGTTGTCGTTCAGCAGCAGCGTTTCGGCATCGGGCGCCTGCTCGTACACGGCGACGCCCATGTCGTTGAACGTGCTGATGATGCCTTCGATCGCCTCGGTCTCGGTAAAGTTGTCCGGCAGGTGATCGTTGATTTCAGCGTACGTGAGGAAGCCGCGCTCCTTGCCGAGCTTGATCAGCGCGCGCAGCTTCGAGCGACGCTCTTCCAGTTCCTCGACGGTGCCGGGCTGCGAGGACGCGAACGCGTCCTTCAGCAGCGCCTTCTCCTTCGCGCGACGGTCGCGGGCACGGACCTTTTCGACCTTGCCCGTGGCTGGCGTCGCTTCTTCGCTCTGGCTTGCGTCATCATCGACGGATACTTCGTTCAGCTTTTTCGTCATGGAGTTCGCCGTACCGGCTGTAGTCTCGACTCGCGGCTGCTGGACAACAGCCTCTTGAACCGTGGATACAGGAGTCTCGCGCTCTGCCGCATCGTCCGCGACGGCAGGCACTAGCCTTGCACTACTCGAACCGGCCCGCTTCATGGCCGGCTTCGCAGCCGCCGGCTTTGCTGCTGCCGGCTTCACCAACGCTGGCTTCACTACCTCTGAATTGACCGACTGTCTGGCCGTGGATTCCTGGGCCGGCGGGGTCGCGACCTTCGCCGCCCGTGCCGGCGCGACGTGCGCAGCCGAAGCGGCCTGGGATTTGCTCCGGGCGACGGGCGCGCTAGCGGCATCGGACGTCTTTCTTGCGGAACTGGCGACCTTGGCCGGGATGGCCTTGCTGGCCCTGGTGGCCTTGCTGGTGGGCTCCGGGGAGCCTTTGCCTGTCGCGTTTTTTCCGCCCGTAGTCTTTGCCATTGCGATTCCGCCCTTACTGGAAACTGGATTGCCCGGAAAAACAAACAGAACTGCTGAGAACCTTATATTCTAGCACGCGCGGGGCAACCCCTTCCGCACGGTCCTGCCTTACAGCCCAAGCTGACGCTTCATCTCTGCACGCGTCTGGTTCAGTGCCATCAACTCGGCCAGGTCGTCGCTCGTATGCCGCGACTGACGCGAAAGCACGTCAAGCCGTTCGCAGCAGGCGTCATACCGCATCTTCAGGATCGCCGCCGCCAGCTCTTCGCCGACGAGACGCTCCTGCTCGCGTCGCCGCTCCTCGACTTCCGCACCATCGTCTGGACTTTTAATCAACAAATCCCGGACGTTTTCATCATAGTCCAGAATTTCGCGAAAAATCTCATCAAAAGTCGGCGCATTCGCACCGTTGCGCAGCAGATCCGACAGCAATTGAAAGCCCGCCGAATCTCCCAGTGCGCGCGCATGCGTCGTCACTTCCTCGAACAGTTCGCCATGTCGCGTCAACGTGATCAGCGCCTGCTCGGCTTCTGCATCGAGCCCGGCCGCGATCCTCGGATGCATCACGAGGCTGCGCAACGCCTTGCGCTCGATACCGGTAACCAAATGCCGGTCCTTGCGCGCCGGCGCGGTCCGGGCGGCCGCCGCGATCCGCGCGTCGACCTCGCAAAGCGCCGCGACTTCGTCGAACGGCACGTCGAGCCGGTCCGCGAACATATGCATGATCTGCGCGCGCAGCGCGTTCGCCGGCAGCGCCTGCAGCAGCGGCTTCGCGTCGAACAGCGCGCGTGCGCGCCCTTCCGGCTGGTCCAGTTCCTTGCCCGCCAGCACCTCGTTCAGCAGGAACTGTGACAGCGGCATCGCCCGCTGGACCTGCTCCGAGAACGCGTCGGTGCCGAATTCGCGCACGTAGCTGTCCGGATCGTGCTCTTGCGGCAGGAACAGGAAACGGATCGTCCGGTTGTCGGCCGCGTGCGGCAGGCACGCATCGAGCGCCCGGCGCGCCGCGCGGCGCCCCGCCGCGTCGCCGTCGAAACTGAAGATCACCGTATCGGTCTGACGCATCAGTTTCTGCACATGAATCGGCGTGCACGCTGTTCCCAATGTGGCGACGGCATTCTGGAAACCAAGCTGCGCGAGCGCAACCACGTCCATATAGCCTTCGACCACCAGTACGTAGCGCATTTCGCGGATCGCAAGACGCGCCTCGAAGAGGCCGTACAGCTCGCTGCCCTTGTTAAATAGCGGCGTTTCCGGAGAATTCAAATACTTCGGCTCGCCGCCATCGAGCACCCGTCCGCCGAAGCCGATCACCTGCCCCTTCACGTTGCGGATCGGGAACATGATTCGCTCGCGGAACCGGTCATAGCGGCGCGCGACACCCTGCGCGTCCTGCTTGTCGCTGACGATCACGAGGCCCGCCTCGACCAGCGCGTCGTCCCGATAATCGGTGAACGCCGCTTCGAGGTTCTGCCATCCGTCGGGCGCGTAGCCGAGACCGAAGCGCGCGGCGATTTCGCCGGTCAGCCCGCGCTTTTTCAGGTACTGGATCGCGTTGGGCGCGCCGCGCAACTGCTTGCGGTAGTAGTCGCACGCGGTCTGCATCGCGTCGGACAGCGCGGTCGTGACCGCTTTCGACGCCGCAGGCGCCTGTCCGCCGCCCGAGCCGCCGTAGCCGCCGCGCGTCGGCGACGGCTCCTGCGGCACCGTCAACCCGACCGACTGCGCGAGTTCATTGACGGCCTCGGGAAACGTCAGGCCGGCATGCTCCATCAGAAACCCGATTGCGGTGCCGTGCGCACCGCACCCGAAGCAGTGATAGAACTGCTTCGTTGGACTAACGGTAAACGAAGGGCTCTTCTCGTTGTGGAACGGACAGAGCCCCATGAAATTCGCGCCGCCCTTCTTGAGCTGCACGTAGCGCCCCACCACGTCGACGATATCGACGCGGTTCAACAGGTCCTGCAGGAACGAATGCGGAATCATCGACGCACGCTTCGGGCGCGCCGCTCAGCGCCGCCTGCCCCCCGACGCCAGCGAGCGCCGGGCGGCCGCGGCGGAGCGGTTATCTGGCGAGCGCGGCCTTGACCAGCGCGGACACCGCAGTCATGTCGGCGCGGCCGGCGAGCTTCGGCTTCAGCACGCCCATCACCTTGCCCATGTCCTGCGGGCTGGCGGCGCCCGTCTGCGCGACGGCCGCCTGAACCTCGGCGGCGACTTCCGTTTCGGACAACTGCGCCGGCATATACGCGGTCAGCACGGCCACTTCGGCGCTCTCGCTGCTCGCGAGATCGGTACGGCCAGCCGCCTCGAACTGGCTGATCGAATCCTTGCGCTGCTTGATCATCTTGTCGATCACGGCCGTGACGCCGGCGTCGTCGAGCGTCACGCGATCGTCGACTTCACGCTGCTTGATGGCCGCGAGCAGCAGCCGAATCGTGCCGAGACGCCCCGTTTCGCGCGCGCGCATCGCCGCTTTCATGTCGTCGTTGATCCGGTCTTTGAGGCTCATCATTCACCTGAAAATGCTGGGTTGCTGAATGCCTGGCACGCCAGGCAATGGGGTCCTTAGCGGGTCCGGGCCGGCTCGCTCACCGGATTGCAGCCTTCACGCGCATCAGCGCAAAAACCCGCCTGAAAGCACTTCCAGGCGGGTTGGCGCGAATTCGTCGTGGTGGCGACCACACCAGTCGGGCTGCGCCGGTCCGGTGCGCCAGTTTGCCGTGGTACACGCGGCAGGCATCGGGCGGCGCGGCCGGCTCTCGCGCATTGCCGCGGCACGAGTCCGCGGGCAACAACGGAAGAAAAAATCAGTACAGCTTCTTCGGCAGCATCTGGCTGCGCAGGCGCTTGAAATGGCGCTTCACCGCAGCAGCCTTCTTGCGCTTACGCTCAGCCGTAGGCTTTTCGTAAAACTCTCGCGCACGAAGCTCGGTCAGAAGACCGTTCTTTTCGATCGTGCGCTTAAAGCGCCGCATGGCGACTTCAAACGGCTCGTTTTCTTTTACACGGATGGTCGTCATTTCTCAATAACGGATCGAAGGTAAAGAGGCTGGAGTATAGCAGACGGACGTGCACAAAGACAGGCAGCCGTCAAGACTGGCCGCCATGGGCGGCAGCCGCCTCGCCGGCCGCAACCCCCGACGCCCACGCCCACTGGAAGTTGTAGCCGCCGAGCCAGCCGGTCACGTCGACCGCTTCGCCGACGAAATACAGCCCCGGCACGCGCGCGCTCATCATCGTCGTCGACGACAGGTCGCGCGTATCGACGCCGCCGCGCGTGACTTCGGCCTTGCGGTAGCCTTCGGTGCCCGTCGGGGTGAGCGTCCACTGCGACAGGCCCTCACCGATGCGGCGCAGCGCCTTGTCCGGCAGGTCGGCGAGGCGCGCGTCGGCCCGCACGTCATGCGTGTCGAGCCACGCGTGTGCGAGCCGCGCGGGCGTCCACTCGGCGAGCAGGTTGCCGATCTGGCGCTTCGTGGTCGTTTTGGCTTCGATCAGCGCAGCCGACGCGTCGCGGCCCGGCAACAAATCGATTCGGATCGGCTGACCCGGCTGCCAGTAGCTCGAAACCTGCAGCACCGCCGGGCCGGACAGTCCGCGATGGGTGAACAGCAGATCCTCGTCGAACTCACCGCCCGAGCGGCGATCGCCGGTCGCGATCCGCACCTCGAGCGAAACGCCCGCCAGCGCCGCGTACTTCGCCCAGTCCTGCGGCGCGAACGTCAGCGGCACCAGTGCCGGGCGCGTGTCGATCAGCTTGTGGCCGAACTGCTTCGCGACGCGATACGCAAAATCGGTCGCGCCGATTTTCGGGATCGACAGGCCGCCCGTCGCGATCACCAGCGAGCGCGCGGCGATCGTTCCCTGCGGCGTGCCGAGGGTGAAGCCGCTCGCGTCCGAATGGCTCACCTGTTCGACCGCGAGCGGCCGGCGCCACGCCACCCGTCCGGCGCCGCATTCGGCGCTCAGCACGTCGATGATCGCGTCGCTCGACTGGTCGCAGAAGAACTGCCCGCGGTGTTTTTCGTGCCAGGTCACGCGATGTTGCTTCAGCAACGCGAGAAAGTCGCGAGGCGTATAGCGCGCGAGTGCCGAGCGGCAGAAGTGCGGGTTCGCGGACAGGTAGTTCGCCGGCCCCGCATGAAGATTCGTGAAGTTGCAGCGGCCGCCGCCCGAAATGCGGATTTTCTCGGCGAGGCGCGGCGAATGATCGATCAGCACGACCCGGCTGCCCTTCTGGCCAGCCACCGCCGCGCACATCATCCCGGCCGCTCCCGCGCCGATCACGGCGATGTCGAAGGATTCCATGCCGCGCATTGTACCTGCCGCACCTGCCGGCTTTCAGCCGCACTGCTATACTTTCAGGCTTGCCTACACCTCTTGCACCGGCGGCGAAGTCGGCGCAAATGCGTCGCAAATACCACGTAAATGCGCGCAGATTCGCCGCCATGGCAGCACCAGACCATGCTCGTTCTCGGCATCGAAAGCTCCTGCGACGAAACCGGCCTCGCGCTCTACGACACGGAGCGCGGGCTGCTTGCGCACGCGCTGCATTCGCAGATCGCGATGCACCGCGAGTACGGCGGCGTCGTGCCGGAGCTGGCGTCGCGCGACCACATCCGCCGCGCGCTGCCGCTGCTCGAAGACGTGCTCGCGAACAGCGGCGCGGCGCGCGGCGACATCGACGCGATCGCGTACACGCAGGGGCCCGGACTCGCCGGCGCGCTGCTCGTCGGCGCGAGTATCGCTAACGCACTCGCGATGGCGTGGAACCGGCCGACGATCGGCATCCATCACCTCGAAGGGCATCTGCTGTCGCCGCTGCTCGTCGATGCGCCGCCGCCGTTCCCGTTCGTCGCGCTGCTGGTGTCGGGCGGCCACACGCAGTTGATGCGCGTGACCGACGTCGGCGTCTACGAGACGCTCGGCGAGACGCTCGACGACGCCGCCGGCGAAGCCTTCGACAAAACCGCGAAGCTGCTCGGCCTCGGCTATCCGGGCGGTCCTGAAGTGTCGCGCCTCGCCGAATTCGGCACGCCGGGCGCGGTCGAACTGCCTCGTCCGATGCTCCATTCCGGCGACCTCGACTTCAGCTTCAGCGGCCTGAAGACCGCGGTGCTCACGCATGTGAAGCGGCTCGGCCCTAACGTGTGCGAGCAGTCGAAGGCGGATCTCGCGCGCGGTTTCGTCGACGCGGCGGTCGATGTGCTCGCGGCCAAGTCGATCGCGGCGCTCAAGCGCACGAAGCTGACGCGCCTCGTCGTGGCGGGTGGCGTCGGCGCGAACCGGCAGTTGCGCGAAGCGCTGTCGGCGGCCGCGAAAAAGCGCGGCTTCGATGTCCATTACCCGGACCTTTCGCTGTGCACCGACAACGGCGCGATGATCGCGCTCGCCGGCGCGCTGCGGCTCCAGCGCTGGCCCGCGCAGGCGACGCACGATTACGCGTTCACCGTGAAGCCGCGCTGGGATCTCGCGTCGCTCGCCCGCTAAGCGGCCTTTCGCAAACGCCTGAACGCAGCGCTCAAAAAAACGGCCACCGCGAGGTGGCCGTCTTTCGTTGCGAGATCCCGCTTCTCGAATCCGCTCAGCGCGCGGCGCGCTTGTCGTGCTCGATCACCGCGTACGCGCTGTGATTGTGGATCGACTCGAAGTTCTCGGCTTCGAGCACATAGGCCGCCACGCGCGCGTCGGCGTTCAGGCGCACCGCCACGTCGCGCACCAGATCCTCGACGAACTTCGGGTTCTCATAGGCGCGCTCGGTGACGAACTTTTCGTCGGGGCGCTTGAGCAGCCCCCACAGTTCGCACGACGCCTCTTCCTCGGCGATCCGGATCAGATCCTCGACGGGCAGATCGTCCGCCAGCTCCGCGTCGATCGTCACGTGCGAACGCTGGTTGTGCGCGCCGTACTGCGAGATCTTCTTCGAGCACGGACACAGGCTCGTCACCGGCACGAGCACCTTCAGCCACAAACGCGTGGCGCCGTCGCGGATCTCGCCCGTCAGCGTGACTTCGTAGTCCAGCAGGCTCTCGACGCCCGACACTGGCGCGATCTTCTTCACGAAATACGGAAACGCCACCTCGATGCGCCCCGCCTGCGATTCGAGCTTCGCGAGCATGTCCGCGAGCATCGCGCGAAACGCGGACGCGTCGAGCGGCGTGCCGCGATGTGCTTCGAGCAGCGCGACGAAGCGCGACATGTGCGTGCCCTTCTGCTCGGCCGGCAGATGAACGTCGAGGTTCCACGTGCCGATGCTCGGCTGCACGTCGCCGCTCGCGGTGCGCACGGTCAGCGGATGACGCACCGCCTTCACGCCGACGCGCTGGATCGGGATCTGTCGGGTATCGACGGTGCTTTGCACGTCCGGCATCACGAATGCCGGGTTCATCTGGTTCATGTTGTTATCCTCTCCGCGCCCACTTCGAGCGGGCGCGCAATGACGAACGCCGGCATGAGCCGGCGTTTCTCTGGCGGATTCGACGACCCGCCTCGTTCAACTGGATTGCGGCTTAGGGCAGCCGGTCTCGCGACCTGGCCTGGCAAATAACCCGCCGCCGCATGTCGCTCACGCTACCGCTCACGCGACGCGCATCACCGATTTGCCGGTTGCGCTCGCAGCGTGATCGAGGAAGCGTTCGCGAATCGATTTCGCGATGCCTGCCGCGTCGAGCCCGCAGCTCGCCAGCAGTTTCGCCGGATCGCCGTGATCGATGAAGCGGTCGGGGAGGCCCAATTGTAGTACGGGCTTGATAACCCCACCTTCGAGCAGGGCTTCGACGCACGCGGAGCCCGCGCCGCCCATCACGCAGCCTTCTTCGACGGTCACGAGCGCGTCGTGCGTTTCCGCGAGCCGGCGCACGAGTTCCGCGTCGAGCGGCTTCACGAAGCGCATGTTCGCGACGGTTGCGTCGAGCGTCTCGGCCGCTGCGAGCGACGGCGCGACCATCGTGCCGAACGCGAGAATCGCGATGCGCCGGCCCGCGGGAGCGGTGCTCTCGCGGCGGACTTCGCCCTTGCCGAGCGGCAGCGCGGCCATCTGCTTGACGGTCGCGACGCCCGTGCCCGCACCGCGCGGATAACGCACCGCGGTCGGATTCGGCTGCTGCAGCGCCGTGTACAGCATCTGGCGGCATTCGTTTTCGTCCGATGCGGCCATCACCGTCATGTTCGGGATGCAGCGCAGGAACGCGAGGTCGTATGCGCCGGCGTGCGTCGCGCCGTCCGCGCCGACGAGGCCCGCGCGGTCGATCGCGAACACGACCGGCAGATTCTGCAGCGCGACGTCGTGGATCAGCTGGTCATACGCACGCTGCAGGAACGTCGAGTAGATCGCGACGACCGGCTTCAGCCCTTCGGCCGCGAGACCGCCCGCGAAAGTGACCGCATGCTGCTCGGCAATGCCGACGTCGAAATAGCGGTCCGGGAAGCGCTTCTCGAATTCGACGAGGCCCGAACCTTCGCGCATCGCCGGCGTGATGCCGATCACGCGCGCATCGAGTTCGGCCGCATCGCACAGCCACTCGCCGAACACCTGCGTGTAGGTCTTCTTGCCCGGCGTCGTCGACGGCTTGATGCCCTCGGCCGGATTGAACTTGCCGGGACCGTGGTACAGCACCGGGTCGGCCTCGGCGAGCTTGTACCCTTGTCCCTTCTTCGTGACGACGTGCAGGAACTGCGGACCGCGCAGTTCCTTGATGTTCTGCAGCGTCGGGATCAGCGAATCGAGGTCGTGCCCGTCGATCGGCCCGATGTAGTTGAAGCCGAATTCCTCGAACAGCGTCGCCGGCACGATCATGCCCTTCGCGTGCTCTTCGAGCCTGCGCGCGAGATCGAGCACCGGCGGCGCGTGGCGCAGCACGCGCTCGACGCCCGCGCGCGCGGCCGCGTAGAAGCGGCCCGACATCAGGCGCGCGAGATGGCGGTTCAGCGCGCCGACCGGCGGCGAGATCGACATGTCGTTGTCGTTGAGAATGACGAGCAGCGGTACGTCGTCCTCGACACCGGCGTTGTTCATCGCCTCGAACGCCATGCCCGCGGTCATCGCGCCGTCGCCGATCACGGCGATCGCCACGCGGTTCTCGCCTTTCTGCTTGCTCGCGACGGCCATGCCGAGCGCCGCCGAAATCGACGTGCTCGAGTGCGCGGTGCCGAACGTGTCGTACGGCGACTCGTCGCGGCGCGGGAAGCCCGAGATGCCGCCGAGCTGGCGCAGCGTCGACATCTGGTCGCGGCGGCCGGTCAGGATCTTGTGCGGATACGTCTGATGACCGACGTCCCAGACGATGCGGTCGCGCGGCGTGTCGAACACGTAATGCAGCGCGATCGTCAGTTCGACCGTGCCGAGGTTGGACGACAAGTGGCCGCCCGTCTGCGACACGCTGTCGAGCACGAACGCCCGCAGTTCGTCGGCGAGCGGTTGCAACTGGCGGCGATCGAGGCGGCGCAGATCCGCGGGGTCGTCAATGGTTTTCAGCAAGTCGTACATCGTCGTTCCATATCAGGAAATCTGGCGTCCCCGCGCTTATGTCTCCCACGCGCTACTCCCCTTTCGCGCGTGCGGCGGGTTTCACGCAATCAACTCACCCGGTTCACGACCAGGTCAGCGAGTTCGGCAAGGCGCTGCGCACCCGCACCGAACGGTTCGAGCGCCGCATGCGCGTCGGCGCGCAGCTGTTCGGCCAGCGCGCGCGACGCGTCGAGGCCGATGATCGACACATAGGTCGGCTTGCCGTCCTTCGCGTCCTTGCCCGCGGTCTTGCCGAGCGTCGCGGAATCGGTGGTGACGTCGAGAATGTCGTCCACCACCTGGAACGCGAGGCCCACCGCCGCCGAGTAGCGGTCGAGCGCTTCGAGCGCGTTCGCGCCGACGGCGTCGCCCGCCAGCGCGCCCATCCGGACCGAGGCGCGCAACAGCGCGCCGGTCTTCATCCGGTGCATCGTTTCGAGCTGCTCGCGCGTCAGCGCGTGACCGACGCTCGCGAGATCGATCGCCTGGCCGCCGGCCATCCCGATCGAGCCGCTTGCGAGCGCGAGTTCGCGCGTGAGGCGCGCCTGGCGCGCGGCGTCGAGCACATCGGCCGTCAACGTGATGAAAGCCTGCGACTGCAGCGCATCGCCGACCAGCAGCGCGGTCGGCTCGTCGTACTTCACGTGCACCGTCGGCTTGCCGCGGCGCAGCGCGTCGTCGTCCATGCACGGCATGTCGTCGTGCACGAGCGAGTACACGTGGATCATCTCCAGCGCACACGCGGCCGCGTCGAGGCCTTCCGGCCGCGCGCCGGTCAGCTCGCCGGCCGCATGGCACAGCAGCGGGCGTACCCGTTTGCCGCCGCCGAGCACCGCGTAGCGCATCGCGTCGTGCAACCGGGCGGGCACCGCGTCTGCCGCAGGCAGGTAATGTTCGAGCGCGGTTTCGACCCGGTCCAGCACCACGCGGGTCCACTGTTCAAATGTCATAGATCGTCGTCTCCGCCTTGCGCGGAACTGCCTGTCGTCGTATTGAGGGGCACCGGTCTGAGCGTTTCGCCATCCAGCACGCGCACCTGTTGTTCCACCTTTTCGAGCTGCTGCTGGCAGAACCGCACGAGGGCGGCGCCTCGCCGATAAGCCGCGAGCGACTCTTCGAGGCTCAGACTGCCGCTCTCCATCCGCGCGACCAGCCCATCGAGCTCGGCCAGCGCCGACTCGTAGCTCTCCGGAAGCGGGCCGCCGTCGGCCGCGCGCTTTGCGTCGTCGCTTTTTGAGTCTTTCATCGCGCTGACCTCCCCGTCCGCCGGAGCGCGGTCTTTCGTTGCCGATTTCGCCATCAGTCGTCGCATCTTTGAAACAAGGCGGACATTCTACGGCAAAAGCGCCAGGTCCGACCCGCTCGCCAGCGTCTGTCCCCAGATCGCCACAAGCCGGGGCTCGATCCTGCAGTCTGGCGGATCGGCGGCAAAGTGTGCGTCAAAGGGTCCATTTTTGGCAGGAATCAGTCACTTAGCCCCCGGCAAACACGTAAACCGGTATAATTATCGGTTCCCCTAAATCGAATCTTCGATGGTTGGGTTGTTCACTGCTTTCACGTCTTACGGGAGTGGGAATGTCCAATCTGAGCAATGCATTGCAGCTGAAGTCCGTTCACAGCCAGCTGCCAGTCACGGCTTACTTTGACGAAGCGCTTCTTGCGCGCGAAATCGCAACACTTTTCCAGAAGGGTCCTCGCTACGTCGGGCACGAACTGATGGTGCCCGAGGCGGGAAATTACTTTGCGTTGCCCAGCGAAAACGAGGGCCGAGTGCTGGTGCGCAACCAGCAATCCCGGATCGAGCTGCTGTCGAACGTCTGCCGTCACCGTCAGGCCATCATGCTGAACGGCCGCGGCACCGCGGACAACATCGTCTGCCCGCTGCACCGCTGGACGTACGACCTGAAGGGCGAGCTGCTCGGCGCGCCGCACTTCGCCGACAAGCCCTGCCTGAACCTGAACGCCACGCCGCTGCAAAGCTGGCAGGGGCTGCTCTTCGAAGAGGGCGGGCGCGACGTCGCGCGCGATCTCGCGCGGCTCGGCCCGGCGAAGCATCTCGACTTTTCGGACTATATGTTCGACCACGTCGAAATCCACGAGTGCAATTACAACTGGAAGACGTTCATCGAGGTGTATCTCGAGGACTACCACGTCGTGCCGTTTCACCCGGGCCTCGGCAACTTCGTGTCGTGCGACGACCTGAAGTGGGAGTTCGGCGAATGGTATAGCGTGCAGACGGTCGGCGTCCACAACCGCCTCGGCAAGCCGGGCAGCCCGGTGTATCGCAAGTGGCACGACCAGGTGCTGCGTTTTCGCGACGGCGTGCCGCCGGAGTTCGGCGCGATCTGGATGGTGTACTACCCGAACCTGATGATCGAGTGGTATCCGCACGTGCTGGTCGTGTCGTGGCTGATCCCGCGCGGGACGGATAAAACGACGAACGTCGTCGAGTTCTATTACCCCGAGGAAATCGCGCTGTTCGAGCGCGAATTCGTCGAGGCCGAGCGCGCCGCCTATATGGAAACGGCGATCGAAGACGACGAGATCGCCGAACGCATGGACGCGGGCCGCCGCGCGCTGCTGGAACGCGGCGAGTCGGAAGTCGGCCCGTATCAGAGCCCGATGGAAGACGGCATGCAGCACTTCCACGAGTTCCTTCGGCGCGAGCTCGGGACGATCTGATCGGTGCGGTTGGCGTTCGCTGGGGTCCCCTGCAAACGCATGATTTCCAGAGAAGACCCACAGGCTTCACGGCCTGTGGGTCTTTTTCGTTGGCTTTGTCAAGCATGGCCGTCTTCGCGCCGCGACGAACGACGAACGACGAAACACTACGGAAAACCGGCCTCGCCCGGTCTTTTTGTTTAGACTGACGCCATCACCCGGGCCGCATAGAGCCTGCCCCACGGATCGAGGAATCGCCATGCCCCACACCCACTACACCACGCTGATCTCTGCCGAAAACCTGCATGAACGGCTGGATGCCGCCGGCAACGTGCTGGTATTCGACTGCCGGTTCGATCTCGCGAATCCGGAGGCCGGCGCCGCCGCGTACGCGGTGGGCCACATTCCGGGCGCGCATTACCTGCATCTGGACCGCGACCTGTCCGGCCCGAAGACGGGCACGAACGGACGCCATCCGCTGCCGGACCGCGCAGCGCTCGTCGCGACGCTCGCCGCGCGCGGCCTGAACGCCGGCCAGCAAGTCGTCGCGTACGACGCGCAGGGCGGCATGTACGCCGCGCGACTGTGGTGGCTGCTGCGCTGGCTCGGCCACGATTCCGTCGCGTTGCTCGACGGCGGCCTGCCGGCGTGGCAGGCGGCCGGCTTTCCGGTCGAAGAGGCGGTGCCGCTCGCGACGCGCGGCAACTTCAAGGCCGGCGCGCCGCTGCAGGTGACGGTCGACGCGCAGACCGTGCAGCGCAATCTCGCGACGCACGACCTGACCGTCGTCGATGCGCGCTCGCCCGACCGCTACCGCGGCGAGAACGAGACGATCGACCCGGTCGGCGGGCACATTCCGGGCGCGTTGAACCGCTTCTTCAAGGAGAACCTGACGCCGGACGGCCGCTTCAAGGCCGCGCATACGCTGCGCGACGAATTCGGCATGCTGCTCGGCGACGAGACGCCCGAACACGTCGTGCTGCAATGCGGGTCGGGCGTCACCGCCTGTCACAACGTGCTGGCGATGGAGATCGCGGGCCTGCATGGCGCCGCGCTGTATCCGGGATCGTGGAGCGAATGGAGTGCGGACGCGTCGCGGCCTGTCGCGACCGGGCCGAAGCCTTGAGCGTCTAGCGCCGGTTCGCTGCCCGCCGAGCCGGCGCTCCATCCATCACGTTGCTTCTGCGCACGGCGTCACGCGACGCCGTGCTCCCTGAACCACGCAGTCGCGCGCCGCCAGCCGTCCTCCGCGTCCGCCTTCCGGTAGCTCGGCCGGTAGTCCGCGAAGAACGCATGGCCCGCGTCGTCGTAGACGACGAACTGCGAGCCGCGCCCGCGCTGCGGCCCTTGCGCGATCGCCTGCTTCATCTGTTCGAGCGTGTCCTGCGGGATGCTTCCATCCTGGCGGCCATACAGGCCGAGCACCGGCACCTGCAGGTTGCCCGCGAGATCGAGCGGATTCGCAGGCATGCGCGCCGTGTGATCACCGGCGACACGTCCGTACCAGGCGACCGCCGCCTTCACGTGCGGGTTGTGCTCCGCGTACAGCCACGCGATCCGGCCTCCCCAGCAGAAGCCGTTGACGCCGAGCCGCGTCGTATCCCCGCCGTTCTGCGCGGTCCACGCGACGGCCGCGTCGATGTCCTGCATCGCCTGCTGGTCCGGCACCTTGCTCGCGATCGCCGCGTCGATCTGCTGGATCGTCGGATACCTCGACGCATCGCCTTCGCGCACGTACAGATCCGGCGCGATCGCGAGGTAGCCGAGCTTCGCGAAGCGCCGGCACACGTCCGCGATGTGCTCGTGCACGCCGAAGATCTCGTGGATGACGACGATCACCGGCAGATGCGTCTTGCCCGCCGGTTGCGCGCGATACGCGGGCACGAGCGTATCGCCGGAATGGAACGCGACCTCGCCCGCTTCGAGACCGACGCTATCGGTGTGGATGGTCTGCGCGGACACCGGCAGCACCGCCGCAGCAAAGCCGCTGCCGAGCGCCGCCTTGATGAACGTGCGCCGGTCGAACGGCACGTGCGGAACGAGACTGTCTACGTCGGGTTTCAGCATGCAACACTCCTCGGCAAAAAGTGGAATCGGGAGGGTCCGTCGAAGCCGCAGCGGGCGACCCATGCACGGCCCAACCGATCGATGGTCAGTGCAGTTTCACACGCGGCAAAGTCGTGCGGCGCAGCCAGTGCGCGAACGTGTCGAGCACCATCCGCGCATACCCGTGCAACGCCGCAATATGCAGCCGGTACAGCGACATATACATGAACCGTGCGAAGAGGCCCTCGATCAGCATGTTCCCGCCGATCACGCCGCCCATCAGGTTGCCGACCGCGCTGAAGTGACCGAGCGACACCAGCGAGCCGAAGTCGCGATACGTGAACTCGGGCAGCGGCCGCCCTTCGAGCCGGTTGCCGAACACGCGCAACAGGAAGCTTGCCTGCTGATGCGCGGCCTGCGCGCGCGGCGGCACGTTGCGTTCGTTGCCGGGCCACGGGCAGGCCGCGCAGTCGCCGAGCGCGAACACGTCGTCGTCGATCTCGGTCTGCAGCGTGGGGCGCACGACCAACTGGCCGAGACGGTTCACCGTGAGTCCGTCGAGCCGCGACAGCACGCCCGGCGCGGTGATGCCCGCCGCCCAGACGGTCAGATCCGCACGCACGCTCTTGCCGCTCGCGGTGCGCACGACGCCCGGCGCCACTTCGGTGACGCGCTCGCCGAGCATCAGCCGCACGCCGAGCCCGACGAGCAGTTCCGCCGTGGCCGACGACACCCGCTCGGTCAACGCGGGCAGGATGCGCGACCCCGACTCGATCAGCACGATGCCGACGTCGTGGCGCGGATCGAGGTTGTGCAGCCCGTACGCGGACAGCACCTGCGCGGTGTTGCGCAGCTCGGCGGACAGCTCGACGCCGGTCGCGCCGCCGCCGACGATCGCCACCTGGATGCGCGGCGCGCGTTCGACGATCTCGCCGCCGTCGGCGGTGTCACCGCTTGTCTCCGCGCTCGTCTCCGGCTCGTCGGCCCGATGATCGGCGCGCATGCACGCTGCGATCAGCCGCTTGCGGAACCGTTCGGCCTGCGCGACGGTATCGAGCGCGATCGCGTGCTCCGCGGCGCCGGGCACGCCGAAGAAATGCGTGGTGCTGCCGATCGCGATCACCAGCGTGTCGTATTCGAGCACGCGCGACGGCAGCAATTCGAGCCCGTCGTCGTCGTTCACCGCGCCGATCGTGATCCGCTTCGCCGCCCGGTCGAGCGCCGTCAGCTCGCCCTGCTGAAACTCGAACCCGTGCCAGCGCGCCTGCGCCGCATAAGCGAGTTCCTGCGTGAACGGATCGAGACTGCCCGCCGCCACCTCGTGCAACAGCGGCTTCCAGATATGCGTCGGATAGCGGTCGACGAGCGTCACCGCCGCGCGCGCCGGCCGGCGCTTGCTCGCCGTGCCGTAGCGGTCGCCCAGTCGCGTCGCCAGTTCCAGTCCACCTGCTCCCCCTCCCACCACGATAAAGCGATGCATAGACTCTCCGTGCATGTCGATATCCGTTGCGGCGGCCCGCGCCGCAGCGAGCGCGGCGGCGCAAGGGCCGTGAAGCGATGCCGGCGGACGGGGCGCGGCGGGGAGCCGCCACGCGCAATCCGCATCATTGCGATGCGATGCTATTCACGTGATGCGATGAACGTCGCGCAAGCGTTGGCCGGCGCGACGCGCGCGATCAGGGCGTCGATTAATGCGCCTCTTCCCAGTTCGCGCCGACCCCCACCTCGGCGACGAGCGGCACCTTCAGCTTCGCGACGGAGCACATCAGTTCGGGCAGGCGCTTCCTGACGTCGGCGAGTTCGTTGTCCGGCACTTCGAGCACCAGTTCGTCGTGGACCTGCATGATCATCTTCGTGCGGACGCCGGTGTCGTCGAGCCACTTCTGCACCGCGATCATCGACAGCTTGATCAGGTCGGCGGCCGTTCCCTGCATCGGCGCGTTGATGGCCGCGCGCTCGGCGGCCTGGCGGCGCGGGCCGTTGCCGCCGTTGATCTCCGGCAGCCACAGCCGGCGGCCGAACACGGTCTCGACGTAGCCGCGCGACTTCGCGCTCGCGCGCGTTTCGTCCATATAGCGCGCGACGCCCGGATAGCGCGCGAAGTACCGGTCGATGTAGACCTTCGCCGCGTCGCGCGTGATGCCGAGATTCGACGCGAGCCCGAACGAACTCATTCCGTAGATCAGACCGAAGTTGATCACTTTCGCGATGCGTCGCTGGTCCGCGCTCACTTCGAGCGGCGTCACGCCGAACACCTCGGACGCGGTCGCGCGGTGAATGTCGTCGCCGCGCGCGAACGCCGCGAGCAACGATTCGTCTTCCGAAATGTGCGCCATGATCCGCAATTCGATTTGCGAATAATCGGCGGAAATCAATTGATGTCCGGGCGGCGCGATGAACGCCTCGCGGATGCGCCGCCCTTCGGCCGTGCGCACCGGGATGTTCTGCAGGTTCGGATCGTTCGACGCGAGGCGGCCCGTTACCGCGACTGCCTGCGCGTAGTTCGTGTGCACGCGACCGGTGTCCGGATTCACCATCCGCGGCAGCTTGTCGGTGTACGTCGATTTCAGCTTCGCGAGCCCGCGATGTTCGAGCAGCACCTTCGGCAGCGGATAGTCCTCGGCGAGCTTCTGCAGCACCTCTTCGTCGGTGGACGGCGCGCCGCTCGGCGTCTTCTTGACGACCGGCAGCTGCAGCTTCTCGAAGAAGATCTGCCCGATCTGCTTCGGCGAGCCGAGATTGAACTCGCCGCCTGCGAGCGCATACGCTTCGGACTCCAGTTGCACGAGCCGCGTCGCGATCTCGCTGCTCTGGCGCGCGAGCTTGTCCGTGTCGATCAGCACGCCGTTGCGTTCCATCTTGCGCAGCACGCGCGAAGTCGGAATCTCGATGCCGCGGTACACGTAATCGAGGCCCTTCTCGTGCTCGATCTGCGGATACAGCGCGAGATGCAACTGAAGCGTGATGTCGGCGTCTTCCGCCGCGTATTCCGCTGCCTGGTCGACCGCGACTTCGTCGAAGCACAGTTGTTGCGCACCCTTGCCGCACACCGCCTCGTACGGGATCGTCTTGATCCCGAGATGCCGCAGCGCGAGGCTGTCCATGTCGTGGCTGCGGTGCGATTCGAGCACGTACGATTCGAGCAGCGTGTCGTACTCGACGCCGTTCAGCGCGATCCCGTAGTTCGCGAGCACCTGTTCGTCGTACTTCAGATGCTGGCCGACCTTCTTGTGCGACTCGCTTTCGAGCCACGGTTTGAGACGCGCGAGCACTTCGTCGCGCGGCAACTGCTCGGGCGCGTCCGGCCCGCGATGCGCGACCGGCAGATACGCGGCATGCCCCGGCTCGATCGACAACGACAGACCGACGAGCTGCGCGACCATCGGATCGAGCGACGTCGTTTCGGTGTCGAACGCGGTCAGCTTCGCGGCTTCGATTTTCGCGAGCCACGCGTCGAATTGCGCCCACGTCTGGATCGTTTCGTAGTGACGCGGCACGTCGACGAGCGGCGCCGGCTCGACCGATGCATCGGGCTCCCGCACCTCGCCGGCCGTGGCGGCCGGCACCATCTGGTCCGCTTCGTTCAGTTCGCGCAGCCACGTCTTGAAGCCGTGCCTCGTGAAGAGATCGCGCATTTCCTCGCGCGCTTCCGGACGCGTCGTGAGCGAGCCTTCAATCGATTCGACATGCGAGGTCAAATCGCACGCGGTCTCGACGGTCACGAGCTTTTTCGCGAGCGGCAAGAAACCGAGCGCATCGCGCAGATATCCACCGACGGCGCCCTTGATCTCGTCAGCGTGTTCGACGATGCCGTCGAGCGTGCCGTACTGCGCGAGCCACTTGACCGCGGTCTTCGGGCCGCACTTGTTCACCCCCGGCACGTTGTCGACCGTATCGCCGATCAGCGACAGGTAATCGACGATGAGTTCCGGCGGCACGCCGAATTTTTCGATCACGCCGGCGCGGTCGAGCTTCTCGTTTGTCATCGTGTTGACGAGCGTGACGCGGTCAGTGACGAGCTGCGCGAGGTCCTTGTCGCCGGTCGACACGACCACGTTCATTCCGCGCGCTTCCGCCTCGCGCGCGAGCGTGCCGATCACGTCGTCGGCCTCGACGCCTTCGATCATCAACAGCGGCCAGCCGAGCGCGCGCACCGCGACGTGAATCGGCTCGATTTGCGCGGCGAGCGGCTCGGGCATCGACGGACGATGGGCCTTGTACTCCGGGTACCAGTCGTCGCGAAAGGTCTTGCCCTTCGCGTCGAACACGCACGCGCTATACTCCGCCATAACATCCTTGCGCATCCGGCGTAGCATGCTGATGATGCCGTACAGCGCGCCGGTCGGTTCGCCATCGGGTCCACGAAGATCCGGCATCGCGTGATAGGCCCGATAGAGATAACTCGAACCGTCGACCAACAGCAGGGTCTTACCTTCCAGTTCAGTTCCGAGGCGGTGTTCTTCAGGCATTATGGACAAGAGAAAAGTGATTCCGAGTCTGCGTTCGCTCGCAGATCAAGAGCGCGCAACGGCCAAGAAGGCGCGCGCGTCGTGGCAGATGTTCACGATTATGGCAGAGTTTATCGAGGCAACCGAGTACCTGTCGGAGATCCGGCCGGCCGTCTCGATCTACGGTTCCGCCCGCCTGAAACCCGAGTCGAAGTACTACCAGCTCGCCACGCAGATCGCGCGCAAGCTGTCCGATGCGGGCTTCGCGGTGATCTCCGGCGGCGGCCCCGGCATCATGGAAGCAGCGAACCAGGGCGCGCACGCGGGCAAGTCGCCGTCGGTCGGGCTGAACATCGAACTGCCGCATGAGCAGTCGGGCAACCAGTGGCAGGACATTTCGCTGCGCTTTCGCCATTTCTTCACGCGCAAGGTCACGTTCGTGAAGAACTCCGACGCGGTGATCGTGATGCCGGGCGGCTTCGGCACGCTCGACGAACTCGCGGAAGTGCTCACGCTGATCCAGACGAAAAAATCGCGTCACGTGCCGATCATTCTCGTCGGCGGCGAGTTCTGGAAGGGGCTGCTCGGCTGGTTCAAGGAAGCGCTGATCCCGATGGGTCTGATCAATCCCGAAGACATCGACCTGATGCAGGTGATCGACGATCCCGACCACGTGCTCGAAGCGGTGCTGAAGTTCTACGAGGATCAGACCGAGGAAGAAGGCGAGCCGCAGGCCGGCCCGCGCGCCGACGACGACCGCATGTTCTACCTGTGATTCCGGACCTCGCACGCGCCGACGAACCCACCACCGAGCCGCTCCACACGCCCACTATCCGCGAGCTGTTCGTCGGCTTTCTCACGCTTGGCTTCACGTCGTTCGGCGGCGCGCTGCCGCTCGCGCGCCGCGCGATCGTCGACCAGCGCCGCTGGCTCACCGCCGCCGAATTCACCGATCTGCTGGGCCTTTGCCAGTTTCTGCCGGGCGGCAACGTGATCAACCTGTCGGTCGCGCTCGGCATGCGCTTTCACGGCTGGCGCGGCGCGCTCGCCGGCATTCTGGGCTTCATCGCGGGACCGTCGCTCGTCGTCGTCGGCCTCGGCGTGCTGTACGAGCACACGCAGGACGACCCGCACGTCCGGCATCTGTTCGTCGGGCTCGCGGCCGCCGCGGCGGGACTGCTGATCTCGATGGCCGCGAAGATCGTGCTGCCGTTGCGCCGCGATCCGGCCGCGGCCGCCGTTGCCGCGCTCGGCTTCGTCGCGATCGCGATTCTGCGCACGCCGCTGCTGCCGACGATGCTCGTGCTGACGCCGCTCGGCGTCGCGGCCGCGAAGCGGGCCGCAAGACGCAACGCAGGTACCGTAGACAACGAAAACAAAGGGGCCGCGCGATGACCGGAACACTCGCCACGCTCGCGGTGATCTTCGCGCAGCTGTCGCTGCTTGCGTTCGGCGGCGGCAATACGATCCTGCCGGAGATGCAGCGGCAGGTCGTCGACGTGCATCACTGGATGCCGGCGCGCGAGTTCAGTGCGCTGTTCGCGCTCGCGCAGGCGGCGCCCGGTCCGAACATGATGATCGTCACGCTGGTCGGCTGGCACGTGGCCGGATGGGCGGGGATGCTGGTCGCGTCGATCGCGAAGTTCGGGCCGTCGTCGCTCGTGACGATGGCCGTGCTGCACGGCTGGGACCGTTTCAAGGACCGTCCGTGGCGACGCATCGCGCAGCGCGGACTGGTGCCGGTCACCGCGGGACTCGTCGCCGCGAGCGCACTGCTGATCGCGAAGGCGTCCGATCCGAACGCGATCGCCTGGGCGATCACCGGCGTGTGCGCGGTGCTCGCGTTCCGCACGAAAATCCATCCGCTGTGGCTGCTCGGCGCCGGCAGTCTGATCGGGCTGACCGGCTTCGGGCAGTTCTGAAACGCGAGCGTTTTCGCGCGCTTACTGGAACGCCACCTCGGCAAAGCTCCTCAGCTTGCGGCTGTGGAGCTTGTGCAATCCGTTCGTGCGCAGGATCTCCATCGCTTTCACGCCGATCTGCAAATGCTGGTCGACCTGCGCGCGATAGAACTGATCAGCCATCCCAGGTAATTTCAGTTCGCCGTGCAACGGCTTGTCGGACACGCACAGCAGCGTGCCGTACGGCACGCGGAAGCGAAAGCCGTTCGCGGCGATCGTCGCGCTTTCCATGTCGAGCGCAATCGCGCGGCTCTGCGACAGCCGCAGCACCGGTTCGCGATGATCGCGCAGTTCCCAGTTGCGGTTGTCCACGCTCGCGACGGTGCCCGTGCGCATCACGCGCTTCAGCTCCGTGCCGTCGAGCTGCGTGACCTCGGCGACCGCGCGCTCCAGCGCGACCTGCACTTCGGCGAGCGCCGGAATCGGCACCCATAGCGGCAAGTCCGCATCGAGCACATGATCCTCGCGCACATAACCGTGCGCGAGCACGTAATCGCCGAGACGCTGCGTGTTGCGCAGCCCCGCGCAATGGCCGAGCATCACCCACGCATGCGGCCGCAGCACCGCGATGTGATCGGTGATCGTCTTCGCGTTCGACGGCCCCACGCCGATGTTGACCATCGTGATGCCGCTGCCGTCCGCGCGTTTCAGGTGGTACGCGGGCATCTGCGGCAGCCGCACGCCCGCGCCTTCGTCGGCCTGCTCGCCGAGGTTCGCGTTGTGGGTGACCACGTCGCCCGGCTCGACGAACGACGTGTACTCGCTGCGATACGCGCGCAATTCGGCGTCGTCGGTGTGCGCCATCAGCGAGCGGCCGAGCTTCACGAACTCGTCGATGTAGAACTGATAGTTCGTGTACAGCACGTAATTCTGGAAGTGCGTCGGCGACGTCGCCGTGTAGTGCTTCAACCGGTGCAGCGAAAAATCGACGCGCGCGGCCGTGAACAGCGCGAGCGGATGCGGCTCGCCCGGCGCGGGCTCGTAGGTGCCGTTCACGATGCGGTCGTCGAGCAGCGCGAGATCCGGCGTGTCGAACACGTCGCGCATCATCGACAGCCGCTCGCGGTCGAGATCGCCTTCGAGATGGATGCCCTCGGCGAACGCGAAGTGAATCGGAATCGGCTGCGGCGACACGCCGACTTCGATCGCGACGTGATGGTTCTTCGCGAGGAGCCGAAGTTGCTCTCGATAGTAGTTGCCGAACAGGTCGGGACGCGTGATCGTCGTCTCGAACACGCCCGGCCCGGCGACGAAGCCATACGAGCGGCGCGAATCGATCTGCGTGTTCACGTCGGTGCGGATTCGCACGAACGGATAGCATGCGCGCACGCGGCGCTCGAACGACTCGCCGCGCCGATAGCGCGCAAATGCATCGCGCAGGAACGACGTGTTCGCGTCGTAGATGGCGGCGAGCCGCGTGACCGCGTCGACGGCGTCGTCGAAGGATTCAGTCGGGAAATCGGTCGCGGGCGTCATCATCGGCCGCGGAGCGTGGTCGTTGGTCATCGTCGTGCGCTTAGGATTAGTACGACGACATTACCACGGAACCTACGGCGCCGACGGTGCTTCCCCACACACGCGAGCCCGCGCACAAGCCCGCGCCGGGCGGTTGCGCGCGCGAGGCCGGACCGGCTGGGGATCGGTCAGATTTGCTAGAATCAAACAATCCCATCGGAGAATCACCATGAAGTCCGTTCTTCCCGCCGCCGTCGGCGCCGCACTCCTCGCGCTGGGCAGTCTCGCCGTGGCCGCGCCGGCCGACGACGCGCGTGCAGCCGTCGAGGCGCAGTCCTCGTCCGCCAACGAGCAGGCCGGCCTGCCTGACCTCGCCGCGATCAACCGGCCGGCTGCGGAAGTCACGTCGAAGGTCGACGTCAACGTGCCGCGCACGCCCAGCTATCACGAAGTGAGCCCGACCGGCACCGAGATCACCGAATATCGCGACAAGGGCAAGCCCGTCGAAATCGACGTGAAGTCGAATTTCGGCACCCGCTACCAGATGAGCGCGCCCGCCGACACGTCCCCGCAGGTCCGCGACAACGGCCGGGCGACGCGCCTGCCGTCGATCAACCTGCGCTACTGATTGATCCGCGCGCCGCGCGGTGCGCTTTCGGGCGCCGCGCGACGGGGCGTGACCCAATCGGCGCGCCTTCGCGGCGTGGCTCGCGCCGCGCGGCGCCCAAAAAAATCCCGGGCGAACCCTTGCGGCAGCACGCCGCGACCGCCCGGACGCCGACGGCAGACTGCAAGCAGGACGCACGGACCCGCGTCACCGGACCGGACGCGAGCCGCCTGCCACCGACAACTCATAACCACTTTCTTGCATGGCCGTCTTCACCGCCGTCACCGAAACCCAGCTGGCGCAATGGATGCGCGACTACGATCTCGGCGAAGTCGTCGATTTTCGCGGCATCCAGTCCGGCATCGAAAACAGCAACTTCTTCCTGACGACGACCCGCGGCGAATTCGTGCTGACGATCTTCGAGAAGTTGACCGCGCAGCAATTGCCGTTCTATCTCGACCTGATGCGGCACCTCGCGTCGCATCGCGTGCCGGTGCCCGACCCGATGCCGCGCAGCGACGGCGCGCTGTTCGGCCTGCTCGCAGGCAAGCCGACGACGATCGTGACGAAGCTCGACGGCGCGCCCGAACTCGCGCCGCGCGAGGAGCACTGCATCGAGGTCGGCCAGATGCTCGCGCGCCTGCATCTGGCGGGACGCGACTTCGACGGCGACCAGCCGAATCTGCGCAGCCTGCCGTGGTGGGAAGAGACGGTGCCGACCGTGCTGCCGTTCGTCACCGACGCGGAGCGCGCGTTGCTGACCGAAGAACTCGCGCACCAGCACGCTTTCTTCGCGTCGGACGACTACGCGGCACTGCCGGGCGGCCCGTGCCACTGCGACCTGTTCCGCGACAACGTGCTGTTCGCGCATGCCGAGCCCGGCAGCGGCCACGAGGTGCGGCTCGGCGGGTTCTTCGATTTCTATTTCGCGGGCTGCGACAAGTGGCTGTTCGACGTCGCGGTGACGGTCAACGACTGGTGCGTGGATCTGCCGACCGGCAAGCTCGATCTCGCGCGCGTCGAGGCGATGCTGCGCGCGTACCAGACGGTGCGGCCGTTCACGCCGGAAGAGAACCGTCACTGGGATGACATGCTGCGCGCAGGTGCGTACCGGTTCTGGGTATCGCGCCTGTATGATTTCCATCTGCCTCGGTCGGCGGCGCTGCTCAAGCCGCACGATCCCGGCCATTTCGAACGCATTCTGCGCGAGCGTCTGGCGGGCAGTCCTCTACCTGGCATCCACAGCCCATGCGACTGATCGAAGTTCCCGCGAAGACCGGTTACGTCTGGTTCCGTCAGGGCATCTGGCTGTTCCGCAGGAACCCGCTCGCATTTCTGACGCTGTTCTTCACGTACCTGCTCGCGATGACGCTGCTCTCCAGCATCCCGCTGATCGGCGGCGTGCTGCCGCTGATGCTGGTGCCGGGCGTCGCCGTCGGCTTCATGGCCGCGTGCCGCGACACGGTCGCGGGCAAGCCGGTGTTCCCGACGATCCTGATCGACGGATTTCGCAGGTATGGGAGCGGCGTGGCCAAACGCCTGCTGACGCTCGGCGGCGCGTACGCGATCGCGATGATGCTGGTGCTCGCCGCATCGGCGCTCGTCGACGGCGGCATGCTGCTGCGGCTGATGACGCTCGGCGGCACGCTGGACGCGCAATCGCTCGAAACCAGCAATGTGCCGCTCGCGATGCTCGCGTCGATCGTCGCTTATGTGCCGGTGTCGATGCTGTTCTGGTTCGCGCCGGTGCTGGCCGCGTGGCACGACGTGCCGCCGGTCAAGGCGCTGTTTTTCAGCATCGTCAGTTGCTGGCGGAACAAGGGCGCGTTCGCCGTGTACGGCGCGCTGTGGTTCGCGGTGTCGATTACGGTATCGATCGGACTCTCGACGCTGATGCGCGCGATCGGCGCCGCCGACTACGCGGTGGCCGTGCTGATGCCGGCGCTCATCATCGTGACGACGATGCTCTATTGCTCGTTCTACGCGACCTATCGCGGCTGCTTCGGCGTGCAGGAAAGCCAGGCCGCGGAACTGCCGGGCGCGGGACTCTAGCGGGACCCGGCTTGCGCTGCGCCGGCGTCATGCCCGGCGCGGCTTCCTCGCTTCAGCGTCAGCGCGAGCTCATCCACGCCGGGTAACGCGTCGCCCGGTCGCGATCCAGCCGGCGCAGACGAAACTCCAGGTCGTACAGATCCGTCGCTTCGGCGAGATACGCGTTTTCGCGTTCTTTTTCGATCTCGTCGGCGGACTTCGTCAGGAACAGGAACAGGCGGCTAAGCAGGTACATGATCGGTGGCCTCGTCAGGGATTACCCCAGGTAACGGAGCGATTATAGGGTAAACCCTTAAACTTTGCCAACGATCAAATTCAGGCGCGCTCCGCGTACGCCTCGCGCCCCGCCGCCGATTGCTCGCGCCGCTTTCCGGAGAAAAAGTCCCAGATCATGGCGCTGGCGTCGGGGCCGATTGCCGAATGAAACGGCACGGTGTCGTCGCCGCCGCTCCATGCGTGGTCGAGGCCCGGGACGCGGCACCAGCGCACGATGCCGCGCCCCCGCCGGCGATGTTCGCGCACCACGCAGCCGTCGCGCCGCGCTTCGACCGCCCCGGCTGCGACGCCCGGCAAGCGGTTCAGCCGCACGAACTGCGCGACCAGCTGCTCGCCGTTGACCGGCGCGACCACGCGGTCGTCGTCGCCCTGCAACACGATCGCCGGCATGCCCGGATACGTCTGCAGATCGACGTGGGACGCAATCAGCGCTTCCGGCTCTTGCCGCGCGCCGCGCCGCATCACGTCGAGTGCCGTGATCCCCGAATGGGCCTCGCCGAACACCGGTCCGGAATGCAGCGCGACTGCCGCGAACCGCGACGGCGCGCGCATCGCCAGCAGCGTCGCGAGCCCCGCGCCGGCCGACATCCCGGCGACGTACACGCGCGATTCGTCGAAGCCGTATTCGTCGAGCAGCGCATCGACGAGCGACACGACCGCGTCCGCCTCGCCGCCGCCCGCGTGATCGCGTGCGTCGTACCAGTGCCAGCAGCCATGCGCGTGCGCCTGCTCCGACTGCTCCGGGTAGACGACCGCGAAGCGGTGGCGGTCGGCGAGCAGGTTCATCCGCGTGCCTTCCGCGAACTGGTCGATCGACTGCTTGCAGCCGTGCAGCATCACGACGAGCGGCATGCCGACCGTTTTTGCATTCGGCGGAAGATAGAGGCCGTAGGGCAATTCACGCTCGCCGCGCTCGGGCGACGCCGGCGCGACGTGCATCGCGCGGCGCCATTCGCCGGCCGCCCACGCGGCCGCTCGCGGCCCGACGCGCGATTCGCGGGGCGGCGCGCCGGCGCGGTCGCCGCGCGCGCCGTTCACCGCGGCGGTGAGCGCTTCTACGGCGCGCGCGGCGTCAGTCATTCTCGATGGATCGAAGGTCGCCTTTCGGGCTGCCTTTCCGGCAGCCCGGCGCGGGACGGCTAACAAACGCTGCAGGCCGTCCATCCAAAGCCCAGTCAGGTGTTTCGTCATCTCTTGGCCTCTCGAAAGGGTCGGACCGTATTATTAAACGCTTACCCGTCCGACGTTGTGCAATGCACAATAACACTTATCGATGGCGGTTGCAGAACGGTCGTTTTCGTCGCGTTTTTGTCGGGTTATTGTCATTGCGCAGCGTCTGCGCGCCACTTTACGTTGCACCGACGGCGCGCGGTGGGCGCGCCAGACCGCCACCGCTATACTTGTGGGATTTCCCTGACACTCTCGTGTGGCCGGCCGGCCCGCTTGACCGCGCCGGCCAGCCTGACTCGTTCCGTTTCGCCGCCGCGCTACGCCATGCCCGAACTGCCGGTCCATCTGTGGTACACGATCACGAACCTCGGGGGCGCCGGTCTCACGTTGCCGCTCGCGCTCGCGATCGCGCTGTGGCTCGCCACCGGCTACTCGTTGCGGATGGCCGCGAGCTGGCTGCTGTTGCTCGGCGTCGCGATCGGCGTCGTCACCGGCACGAAGATCGCGTTTCTCGGCTGGGGTGTCGGCATCCGCGAGCTGGATTTCACCGGCGTCAGCGGTCACGCGATGTTGTCCACCGCCGTCTGGCCCGTCGCCTTTTTCCTGATGCTGCAGCGCACCTCCCCCCGGTGGCGGATCGTCGGCGTGCTGGCCGGGCTCGCGACCGGCATCGCGGTCGGGCTGTCGCGCGTCGCGCTCGACGCTCATTCGCCGTCCGAGGCGGTCGCCGGCTGCGTGGTCGGTGCGCTCACCGCGCTCGTGTTCGTCCGCTACTGGTGGGACGCGCAGCCGGGCCAGCTGTCGGCGCTGGCCGTCACGGCGAGTCTCGCCGCGATCACGATCGCGCTGCACAGCGTGCACGTGCCGACCCACCGGTGGATCACGAATCTCGCGCTGACCGTGTCCGGCCACGGGCACCCTTACGTGCGCGCACGCTGGAAAGCGGCGCGGGAGCCGCGGCATCCGGTGCGTCCGTCGTCGCAGACGCAGGACGCGCTGACCGTGCCGTCGCCGCGTCGCACCTGAACCGGAACTAGCCGCTGACGCCCAGAATCACGCTCGACGCCTTGAACGCGGCCGTCGCGGCCTGCCCGACGGCAAGGCCGAGCGTATCGACGCTGTCGTCGGTCACCACGCCGACGACCACCGCGCCGCCAGCCAGCTCGATCGCGACTTCCGCGCTGACCGCGCCGCGCTGGATGGCGCTCACGACCCCCTGCAACTGATTGCGCGCGGAGAGCCGCGCCGGCGCACCGTCGCCCGCGACGAGCACGACCGACGACGCCTTCACGAGCGCATACGCCGCCCGGCCTGGCGCGAGACCGAGCGTCGCGGTGCTCTCGTGCGTGATTACGGACACGATCGTCTGGCCGCCCGGCAGCGCGATCGACACTTCGTCGTTCACCGCGCCGCGCACGATCGACGTGACCGTCCCGTAAAGCTGATTGCGCGCGCTCGTGCGCAGGCCGATGCGGCCGAGCAGCGCCCAGTCGCCGTCGAAGCCGTCGATCGCCGCGCCCGCGCGTTCGAGAAAGCGCTGGTGTTCGCGCTCGATCGCGTGGAACGTGTCGATCAGCTTCAGCGCGCGCGGCGTGAGCAGCGTGCCGCCGCCGCCTTTGCCGCCCGTCGAGCGGATCACGAGCGGCTCGCCGGCGAGGTTGTTCATCGCGTCGATTGCGTCCCACGCGCCCTTGTAGCTGATGCCGACCGCCTTCGCGGCACCGGTGATCGAACCGGTGTCGCGGATCGCAGCGAGCAGTGCGATCCGCGCGGCGCCGCCCAGGGTCTGCTGACCGGCCTGGAACCAGACGGAACCGCCGAGCGCGAGCGGCCCGGACGGAGGTGAGGAAGAGGATGCGTTCATCGCGTCGACGCGGGTAGGAGAAGAGGCGTCCGATTATAGGGATGCGGCTCGCGGCGTGCCCGGGTGAATCGCGCGTTCGATCGGGCTGGTTTGTGTGCCGATTTGTGCGTCCATTCGCGCGCCAATTCGTGCGCCGATTCGCGCCCCGCGAAGCTGCCGTCCCCCAGCGCACCCGGCGCGACGCGTCACGTCACGCGTCGCCCGGCACCTTCGGCGCGCGCAATTCGCGCAGCAGTCGCTCGCCCTCTTTCGCCGTGTAGCGCTTCGCGGCTTCGCACCAGCCGCGCGCGAAACCGAGCTGATACGGCTCCACGTCCATCGCTTCCAGATACCGCAGCGCGACGGCCGCATCGTTGCCGTCGCCGAGCACGCTTTGAATGCGCGACAGCGTGCGCGCGGTTTTCGTGCGGGTTCCGTGCGACACGATCGACCCGAAAAATTCCAGCGCGTAGCGCAGATACTTCGCGTCGATCCGCGCGTGATGGCGCTGCGCCTCGTCGATCGTCGTCAGCTTCGGCGTTTCGGCCAGATGCCGGTAGTAGCGGCGCAAACGCTTGCGCGCATGGCGCAGCAGCGGCCGGTCGGCGTCGGCGTCTTCGCCGCGCTCCGTGCGCCGGGCAAGCTGCGCGAGCCACTGCAGCCACGCGAGCGCGATACGCGCATAGCGCGCCGACGAAAGCGCTTCGCGCAAGCTCTCGCGCGCCGTGGCGCGCCCGGCTTTTGCGCGGTCGAGCACGGGCGTCCAGCGCCCGGCGTCGACGTCGGCTGCGGCCAGCGTCGGCAGCGTCGATTCGACGAACACATCGAGATCGCGCACCTCGCCCAGCAGCCCGCGCAGCCATTTCAGCTCCGGCGCGACGCGCGCTTTCCAGTCGTCGTCGGCCCAACGCGAGAAGACCCGCATCGCGGTGCGCAACCGTCGCTGCGACACGCGCATCTGATGGACGGACTCGGTGCGCGCATTCGCACGCACGCCGGCGTCGTTGCCGAACCACTGAACGGTCACGTTGCGCCCGATCGCGACGAGCGCCTCCTGCGCGGTGTGCGCGTGGCCGAGGTCGACGCTCGCCGCATACGCGACGTCGTCCTCGCCGGTGAGGCTGCCGCGCGCGGTGCGAATCGCGGATTCTTCCAGCCGGACGAATGCGGGCACTACGTCGACGATCGCGAACGCACAAGCGAACAGCGCGTCGATCAGCGGCGCTTCATCGGCGTCGTCGGGCCACGGCGTGCGCACGCGCAGTTCGTGCAGCGCGGGCGCGTCGTCGGCCGACGCGCGCACGTTCGCATCGACGACCAGTTCCGCGTCGATGCCGTCGCGCGACCACGGCCAGCGACTGCGCTCGCAGACGAGCGTCGCGACCGGCTCGATCGCGCCGGCCTCCGCGAGCGCGTCGCGAAACGGCGCCGGCGCGCCGCCGAACAGCGCGTGGGCGACCGCGGCGGCGTCGAGCGGCGCGGCGAAGAGGGTGGTGTGGGCGGTGACGCCGGGCGCCGGCGTGGCGCGGCTCGACACGGTGACCTGGCGCGCGTCGCCGTGCGTCTCGGCGCCGACGCGCCAACCGGCCTCGGCGAGCACGCCGTCGAGGTCGAACACGACCGTATCGATGCGCAGGTCTTCGACCAGCGCCGCGCCGAGTTCCGGCAACGCGGCGCCGAGCGCGCGGGCAAAGCCCGCCGGACTGCTGCGCGCGCCGTCGACGACGAGCCCCGGCGACGCGGGCACATCGAGCACGATTTCGAGGAAACGGGCCATGAGACGCAACGCTCCGGAAGTCGTTGTTTCGGCCGATCCGCGACCACGGATGCGACGCGATGTCTGGCCCTTACTATACGGCGTCGTTGGTCCGGCGCGCCATACGGGGGTTGCACGAACGGGCCTTTTCCGCGCGCCGCGCGCGTTGACGGTCGTCAGCGCCCCGCTGCGCCTTCGATGAAAGAATCGCCGGGTATTTCCCTTAACGCCCAACGCAAGGAGTGACGCGTGTTTCCCGAATACCGAGACCTCATCTCCCGCATGAAGACCGAGGACGACCGCTTCGCCCGCCTCTTCCAGCGACACAACGAACTCGACCAGAAGATCCGCAATATGGAAGCGGGGATCGTGCCCGCCAACGGTCTTTCGATCGAAACCCTGAAAAAAGAGAAGCTGCTGCTGAAGGACTCGCTGTATCAAATGCTGCGCAAGGCCGCGGCCGCGCAGGTCTGACCATCACGACGCGGCGGATTCCTCAATCCGCCGCAGTCCGTTGCACTAACGGGGCACACTTTCTACACCGGTGTCCCGCTCCCGCCTCACGTCGCGTACTGCGCTTCCCCATTCCCAAGCGACCAGTTCTCGCGCGCGACATCGACGAGATTGACGAATACGTCTTCGCGCCGCACGCCGGGATCGTGCGCGAGGTTGTCCGCGATCCGCGCGAATAGCGCCTTCTTCTGATCCTGCCCGCGCGTATTGTTGGCGGCGATCTGAATCAGCACGAGATCGTCGCTGCGCTCGATGCCGAGATAGTGGCGGCCGTAAAAGAAACTGTCCGCGTCGTGGTCGCTGACGACCATGAAGATGTCGTCCTCGGGCACCTTGAACACTTCCATCAGCGCGCGATGAATGCCCTGCGCGAGTGCCCTGCGATACGGCGCGGGCTTGCCGGCGCGGATGGCGATGCGGGTGAACGGCATGATGCTCTCCTTCGGTTGAAATGACGCTTACAGCGTAGACTCCCCCTATAATAATTAACAGACATTGATGGATATTTCATCCATTTCCAAACGAAATGATGACACTCGACCTCGACGCGGTTCGCGCGTTCGTGCTGGTAGCGGAACTCAGCAGCTTCACGCGCGCGGCCGACGCGCTCGGCACCACGCAGTCCGCCGTCAGCCTGAAGCTGAAGCGGCTCGAAGCCGCGCTCGACCGGCAGTTGCTCGAACGCACGCCGCGTATCGTCCGGCTGTCCGCCGACGGCGCCGCGTTCCTCCCGGCGGCCCGCGAACTGCTCGGCGCGCATGAGCGCGCGCTCGGCACGCTGTCGGGCGAGCGGCGTCGGCTCGCGGTGGGCTTGAGCGAGCATGTCGCCGATGCGTCTCTCGCGCGGCAGCTCGCGCATCTGCGCGAGCACGATCCACGGCTCGTGATCGAGCTTCATCTGGGTCTTTCCGCTGCGCTGCTCGAACAGTACGACGCGCGTCGGCTCGACGCGGTCATCGTTCGTCGGGAGGCGGGTGAACCGGCGCGCGACGACGCCCGGCTGCTGTTCACCGAGCCGCTCGTGTGGCTCGCGGCGCCGGGGGCGCAGTGGCAACCGGGCGCGCCGCTGCCGCTTGCGTTGCTCGCTCAGCCGTGTGCGGTCCGCAAGGCGGCCATCGACGCGCTCGATGCGGCCGGGATCGAATGGAGCGAGGTGTTCGTCGGCGGCGGCGTGGCCGCGGTCGGCGCGGCCATCGAGGCGGGGCTCGCGGTGTCGGCGCTCGCGCGGCGGGTGGCGCCGCGCGGGCTCGCCGACGCCGGCGACCGGTTCGGGCTGCCGGCGCTGCCGGCATCGGCGGTGTCGCTGCATTCGCGCGTGCGCGACGAGCGGTCGGCGGCCACGTTGCAGTTGCTCGCGAGTGGGCTCGGGGGGCGGTGAGGGGCGTGGGCGGGGTGCGAGGTTTCGGTGCGGAGTTTCGACGCGTGCGGTCTCTCAAGCGCGGTCTCTCAAGCACGGTCTCTCAAGCACGGTCTCTCAAGCACGGTCTCTCAAGCGCGGTCTCTCAAGCGCGGTCTCTTGAGCGCGCCCTCGGTGCGCGATGAAGTGCACGACGCGACCGCGCACGTTGATCAGCTGATGATCGGCGGCAGTTCGCGTCGCAGCGGGTTCGGCATGGCGCCCGGCTTCGCGGGCTTCGTGTCGACGACCAGCCGGTGATGGGCTTCCGGGTGGGCGCTTGTCGCAGGTGCGCGTCGCGAATCGACTGCGTGCGGCGAAGGCGAAGGCGCATGCGCGACGGCGACCGGCTGACGTCGTGCGCTGTCGTCACGACCGCCGCTGACTGCGTGGTGCGACGCACCGGCCGTCGCATGAGCGGCGGCAACGGTGTTCGTCGTGCGATGCGGCGCGTGCGCAACGACCATCGGCTGATGCCAAACGTTTGCGCGACCGCTACGACTAATCGCGTGATGCGGCGCGCGCTCCGACGCGTGCGCGACGCCGGCCGGCTCATGCCAAACGTTTGCGCGCCTGCTACGACCAATTGCATGACGGGACGCGCCCTCCGACGCCTGCGCAACGCCCGCCGGCCGATGCCAAACGTTTGCGCGACCGCTCGTATTGATCGCGTGATGCGGCGCGACTTCCAGCGCCCGCGCAACAGCCGGATGACCTCCAGCGGCCCCACGCCCGCGCGCGCCTGACGTCGCCGCGGAAGCGCTTCCCACGATCTGCCCCGTCACGACATGCGCCGGACGATGTCCCGCCTCTTTCGGCCACAACCCGAGCATCGCCGCGCCGGCCTTCAGTGCGCCTTCGTCGTCCGGGCCCGCGTGCGCGGCGGCCCGCGGCGGCGCCGGTCGCGCCGCAACGACCGGCGCTGCGCCCGCCGAGGCGGGCAGGCACGCGTTGGCCGCCGTCGGCCCGCCTGCGATCGTCAGCGCGCGAGGCGCCGCGACGCCCTGCTGCGCGCGCGGCGGATTCCACTGCTCGCGATAGTCGTCGGCCGCCGCGGCCGTCGTCGTCACACCCATTGCCGCCATCGTCGCCACCGCTGCCATTGCCCCGCGCACGCCGTTCTCCCCGGTTATCGTGATTTTCTGACTGTCGCCGGGTCGCGATTATACCCATCGGTCCTTGCAATAATCCATATATGGACTAATATCGATTGACAGTTCATTTAGGGACGATGGCCATGCCGAGCCCGACTGCCTCTTCTACCGGTCCTTCCTCGAGTGCTTCCGCGAGCCCCGAGCGACGCCAGCGCGCGGAGCCGTCCGCGACCGAAATGTCGGCCGCCGGTCTGCGCGCGTTCTTCAACATCGCGCACGACTGGGAGCTTTCCATCGACGAGCAGATCGTGCTGCTCGGATCCCCCGGCCGCTCGACGTTCTTCAAGTGGCGCGCCGACCCGCAGAGCGCGCGGCTCGGCCGCGACACGCTCGAGCGTCTGTCGCTGCTGCTCGGCATCTACAAGGCGCTGCAGATCCTGCTGCCGCAGCCCGCTTCCGCCGACACGTGGATCAAGCGGCCCAACAGCGCGCCGCCGTTCGGCGGCCGGCGCGCGCTCGACCGCATGCTGGCCGGCAACGTCAGCGATCTCGTCGCGGTGCGTGAGTATCTGGACGCGATGCGAGGCGGATGGACGTGACGCGGGCGGACTGGCAGAAGCACTGGCGCGCCGCGCCGCTCGACTGGTCGCCCGCATATCGCGTGATTCCGACGCGCTTTCCGGCCGTCAACCTGTTCGACCGGGTGGCGTCGGAGGAGGATTTCGATGCGCTCTATGCGCTCGAAGCGCTGACCAACGACCGGCTGCGCACCGAGACCGGCGAACTCGATCTCGTGCCGCGCGACGAACGCCGCTTCGGCGCCGGCTACGGGCCGATCATGGCGGCGTTCACGCATCTGAACCGCCAGGGCAGCCGGTTCTCCGACGGCAGCTACGGCGTGTTCTACTGCGCGCGCTCGCGCGACACCGCGATCGCGGAAACGCGCTATCACGCCGGGCGCTTTCTCGCGGCCACAGAGGAGCCGCCGCTGCGTCAGCAAATGCGTCTTTACACGGTGATCGCGCACGGCGACGTGATCGATCTGCGCGACGATCCCGCGCTCGACCCGGCCGTGCTGTCGCCGGACCACTACGCGGCCGGCCAGGCGCTCGGCCGCGCGGCGCGCGAGGCGGGCGCGCCGGGGATCGCGTATCCGTCGGTGCGCGACGCGGGCGGCGAGTGTCTCGCGGCATTGCGCACGACGATCCTGCGCGCGTGCCATCACGCCGCCTATTTGGAATACAACTGGAACGGCGAAGCGATCGATATGGTGTTCGAACTAAACCGCGTCGGCTGAGCGCGACGATCGCCTCAAGGCAGCGCGAACGACCCCGCGAACACGGCCCGCGCGGCATGAACGGACACGCTCCAGCGCCGCGACGTCAACGCCTCGACGATCGTCAGCCGCCCTTCGGCGATGAACGCGCCCGTGTCGATGAATTCCTGCGCGCCGATCCGCTTCACTTCGCGCATCGGCGTATGGCCGCAGTATGTGAGCGACAGTCCAGGCTGCGCCACGCCGCGGCCCAGCGCGAGTTCGCGGCCCCACAGCAACTGCTCGCGCACGGCGTCGTCGAAGCCGCCCGCGTCGAGTTCCGCGTCGTCGCCGAAGAATTCCGCGTGCAGCACGTTAAAGCGCGCGTGGCCGCGGCCGACCACGCGCACGAGCGGCAGTTCGCGCAGCCGCCGCGCGTAGTCGGCCAGCTCGCTGTCCGGCACGTCCGCCGCCCACGTGCCGCCGATCGCGTACCAGTGGCGGCGGCTCAACCGGCCGTCGACGACCGCGCACAGCGCATCTTCGTGATTGCCGAGCACCGGGTAGAACCACGGCTTGTCGATGAGCGCGAGCGCGTCGTCGTTCTGCGTGCCGCGATCGATCAGGTCGCCGACCGAAAACAGCCGGTCGCGCGCGGCGTCGAAGCCGATGTCGCGCAGCAGAAAGCGCAGTGCATCGACGCAGCCGTGCAGGTCGCCGACCACGAAATCGCGGCCGACGGTGTTGCTCGCGTGATGCACGACTTCTAAGGGGGCGGCGGGGGTGCTCATGCTTTCCATGATAGCGCCCCGTTGCGCCATCGTATGCGGGCTGGCGATCCAATCCGGCGCCGTTCCCGAATGTCGCCGACGGTCGCCGTCGGCCTCGATCGGCACCTCGTCTGGTCGCGCTGTAGAATCGCCGCAAGCCCTCCGACCCTCGTTCGCATGAACTTCTACCCGCAGACCCTTCGCTACCGGCCGCAACTCGTGACGGCGATCGTCGTCGGCGCGGTCGCCGGTTTTCTCGTGCCGCCGACGATCAAGGCGGTCACCCGCATGCTGATCGGCTGGAATTTCGCCGTGTGGACGTATCTGGCGCTGATGTGGATTCACATGGCGATCTCGACCGACGACAGCGTGAGCCGCAACGCGCGGCGCGAAGACGAAAACGCCGGCACCGTGCTGTTCCTGATCTGCACCGCGACCGTCGCGAGCCTCGTTGCGATCGTCCTCGAACTCGGCACGACGAAGTCGCTCGGCCTCGGCTCGAAGCTCGCGCACACGCTGCTCACCGCGACGACGCTGATCGGCGCCTGGTTCCTGATCCCGACGATCTTCACGCTGCATTACGCGCGCCTCTATTACGGCTCCGAGCCGGATGCGCCCGCGCTGGTGTTTCCGGAGAACGAATCGACTTCGGCCAACTGCCCGAAGCTGAACCCGAACTACTGGGACTTCCTGTACTTCTCGTTCACGATCGCGGTCGCGTCGCAAACGGCCGACATCGGCCTGCGCGGACGCCACGCGCGACGCAGCGTGCTCGCGCAATCGGTGCTGTCGTTCTATTTCAACGTCGCGGTGCTCGGCCTGTGCGTGAACATCGCCGCGAGCATGGTGGGCGGCTGATCGCGCTTCCGGTTCATCACGCCGTCACCCGCGCGCGGCACGCTGGCCTTCGCGCCGTCGCCCCTCCCCGCTTTGTGACTTTCTCCGCGCCGCGCGTGTAAAACCCGCCGTCCGAGCCGCGGGCAAAGCCGCCTGCTTCCCCGGCCCTTCGTCCTGTCTGCTGCACGCCGTTGCGGCATGCGCCTTGCTCCGACCTACTGACGTGCGAGCCGCATGCGGCCCGCGCACGACACGGACACGCTCAGGCGAGCGGCCCCGCCCGCGCCGGATCGAGCGATGCGCGGCCGTTTGCACTACATTGAACAAGACGCGCCGCCGGGCAGTCGCCGGGCGGCCCGGCTCCGACAGCCTCCCGGGCGACTGATCGCGCACGCTGCGCATCCACGCCGTCCGACGCACTGGAAGACGACCGATGGAACTGCCAAACGCGTATGCGCCGCGGATTTACTTCGTTCATTCCGTCCTCGTCGGGCCGCTCGACGCCTGGCCTGCGTGCTTTGCGCACGCGGCGTCGCTGGGCTTCGACCATGTGCTGATCGGCGCGCTGTTCGCGCCGGGTTCGTCCGGCGACGGGCGGATCGTCGCCGATCATGCGCGCCTTCATCCCGCTTTCGGCACCGGGCAGTCCGCCGACGACGCGTTGCGCACGCTCGCGTCGATGGCGCGCGAGCACGGCCTCACGCTGCTCGCGGACCTCGCGATCGACCGCGTCGCCGCGAACGGCGCGCTGCACGGCGCGCATCCCGACTGGTTCCGTCCGTTCGAGCCGGAGGACGCCCGTCTCGATCCGCGCCACGGCCACCGCGACGCGAACGTCGCGTATGCGGACTATGACCGCGACCTGGTAAGCGCCGACAACCCCCTCACCGGATGGTGGATCGAGCGTCTCGCCGGTCTTGCCGACGCGGGCCTCGGCGGTTTTTGCTTCGACTCGCCGCACTGCACGCCGGCCGCCGTCTGGCGACAGATCGGCGACGCGTTGCGCGTGCGCGATCCGCAGACGCGCCTGATCGCCGCGACGCCGGGCCTCGCACGCGACGACGTCGCGCGGCTCGAAGGCGCCGGTTTCGACGGTGCGTTTTCGTCGCTGCGCTGGTGGGACTTCGGCGCGAGCTGGCTGATCGACGAGCATCGGCTGCTGCGGCGGATCGGATCGCCGGTCGCGTTTCCGGAGGCGCCGTACGGCACGCGGCTCGTGCACGATCTGGACGGCGCGACCGACATGCGCGCCGTCGAGCGCGCGTACCGGCGACTCGTGCGCGCGGCGGCCGCGTTCGGCACCGGATGGCTCGTGCCGATGGGCTTCGAATACGGGATCGCCGACGCGATCCAGCACACGGGCGGCAGCCCCGACGCGTACGAACAGGCGCGCATGCGTGCGCCGCTCGATCTGTCCGCCGACATCGCGCACGCGAACGCGTTGCAGCGCGATACGTGGACGCTTCAGACGAACGGCGACCAGCGCCTGCTGAGCGGCCCCGGCGCGCCGGTGACGGCGCTGCTGCGCGGCGACGCGCCCGATCTGCGCGACGCCGGCGACGCGGTGCTGACGCTCGTGAACCCGGCGCTCGCGGCGTCGGTGCGCGTCGATCTCGCGCGCTTGCTCGACGGCGTGCCCGGCGGCTTCACGCGCTTCGAGCCGCTCGACGCCGAGACGCTGCGCAGCGCGCGAGCACGCGACGCGAGCGCCGTGCCCGACGTGTTCGCGCTGCCGGCCGGCGCGTGCTGGCTGTTTCGCGCGCTCGCGACGCCCGCCGTGGTGCTCGCGCCGCCCGCCGACTTCGCGAAGTCGCCCACCAGCGGCCACCGCAGCGTGCTCGACGCGATCGCCGCGCCGCGCATCGCGATCGAGAGCGTGGCCCCGTCGGTCGATCAAGGCCGCTTCGTCGTGAAGCGCACGGTCGGCGAGCGCGTCGAAGTGAGCGCGGCGATTTTCGCGGAAGGACACGACCGGATCGACGCGTCGGTGCTGTGGCGCGCCGCCGACGAAAACACGTGGCGCGAAGCACCGATGACCGCCGTGATGCCGACCGGCACCGACCTGTGGACCGCGCGCTTTCCGCTCGAACGGGTCGGCCGCTACGAGTTCATCGTGGCCGCGTGGCGCGACGACTTCGCGTCGCTCGCCGATCACCTGCAGAAAAAACGCGCGGCCGGCCAGAACGTCGATCTCGAACTGGAGGAAGCGAGCCGCCTGCTCGCGCTGGTGCTCGCGACCGCCGAAACCGCCGACACGCACAACGGCGGCGACAGCGCCCGCCAGCGCGCGGCGCTCGAAGCGATCGTGCGGCGCTTCGTCGGCGCGGACACCGACACGCGCTGCGCGATCCTGCTCGCGCCCGCGACGGCCGCCGCCGTGCGCGCGGCGGGCCACCGGCCGTTCCTGTCGCGCGACCCGCGCGTGTGGCGCGTCGATGCCGAGCGCGCCGCCGCGCGCTACGCGAGCTGGTACGAGATCTTTCCGCGCTCGATGAGCGACGACGAAACGCGCCACGGCACGTTCGACGACGTGATCGCGAAGCTGCCGCGCATCCGCGACATGGGCTTCGACGTGCTGTACTTCCCGCCGATCCACCCGATCGGTCTCGCGAACCGCAAGGGCCGCAACAACACGCTGACGGCCGGGGCCGACGACGTCGGCAGTCCGTATGCGATCGGCGCGGCCGAGGGCGGCCACGACGCGGTGCATCCGCAGCTCGGCACGCTCGACGACTTCAAACGGATGCTCGCGGCCGCGCACGAACACGGCCTCGAAATCGCGCTCGACTTCGCGATTCAGTGCTCGCCGGACCATCCGTGGCTGAAGCAGCATCCGACGTGGTTTGCGTGGCGCCCGGACGGCTCGCTGCGCTACGCGGAGAATCCGCCGAAGAAGTATCAGGACATCGTGAACCCCGAGTTCTACGCGCACGACGCGAAGCCCGCGCTGTGGCTCGCGCTGCGCGACGTGATCCTGTTCTGGGTGGATGCGGGCGTGCGCATCTTCCGCGTCGACAATCCGCATACGAAACCGCTGCCGTTCTGGGAATGGATGATCGGCGACGTGCGCGCGCGCCATCCGGACGTGATCTTCCTGTCCGAAGCGTTCACCAGGCCGCGCCTGATGTACCGGCTCGCGAAGCTCGGCTTCTCGCAGTCGTACACGTACTTCACGTGGCGCGAATCGAAGCGCGACTTCATCGAGTACCTGACCGAACTCGCGCACACCGACGTGCGCGAGTTCTATCGGCCGAACTTCTTCGTGAACACGCCCGACATCAATCCGCGCCATCTGCAGACCGGCCTGCGCGCGAGCTTCCTGATTCGCGCCGCGCTCGCGTCGACGCTGTCCGGGCTGTGGGGCGTCTACAGCGGCTTCGAACTGTGCGAGGGGCGCGCGCTGCCGGGCAGCGAGGAATACCTGGACTCGGAGAAGTATCAGTTGCGCGCGTGGGACTGGCACAGGAGCGGCAACATCGTCGCGGAGGTCAGCGCGCTCAACCGCATTCGCCGCGCGAATCCCGCGCTGCAGACGCATCTCGGCGTTACGTTCCTTGGCGCACGAAACGAGCACGTTTTGTGCTTCGAAAAGGCGACTGCGGCACGCGACAATGTCGTCGTCGTCGCGATCAACCTCGATCCGCGCGCCGAACAGGGAGCCGACATCGAACTGTCATGGGAAACGTTCCAGCGCTGGAGCCTCGACGATCACGCGTCGCTCGCGGTCAGCGACGAGTCGACCGGCGAGCGCTTCGAATGGCGCGGACGCTGGCAGCACGTACGGCTCGATCCCGCACGGCCGTACGCGATCTGGCGGATCGCGCCGGCCACCGGCCTGCCGCGCGAAGCCCCCGAGCCCGAACTCGAAACGATTCTCAGCGAACCTGTTCACGTCGAAGGCCATCCCGAACTGGACGACGACTTCCCGCCCGGAGGAGCGACATGAAACGCGACGCGACCATGCGGGAAAAATTCGCGACGACGCAGGCGAAGACCCCCAACGAAGCCGCCGCGGAAGAAAAGCGCCGGCACGACGAAGACGAAGCGGAAAACGCGCGCGCCGCGCGGCGCGGCAAGCCGTCCGCGCTGACCGACGATCCGCTCTGGTACAAGGACGCGGTGATCTACCAGGTGCACGTGAAGTCGTTCTTCGACTCGAACAACGACGGCGTCGGCGACTTTCCGGGCCTGCTCGCGAAGCTCGACTACATCGCGGGCCTCGGCGTGACGGCGATCTGGCTGCTGCCGTTCTATCCGTCGCCGCGGCGCGACGACGGCTACGACATCGCCGACTACCGCAACGTGCATCCGGACTACGGGCAGCTCGCGGACGTGCGGCGCTTCATCCAGGAAGCGCATGCGCGCGGCATCCGCGTGATCACCGAGCTGGTCATCAACCACACGTCGGACCAGCACCCGTGGTTTCAGCGCGCGCGCCGCGCGAAGCCGGGTTCGAACCACCGCAACTACTACGTGTGGTCCGACGACGACACGAAGTACGCGGGCACGCGGATCATCTTTCTCGACACGGAGCCGTCGAACTGGACGCACGATCCGGTCGCGGGCGCGTATTACTGGCACCGCTTCTACTCGCACCAGCCGGACCTGAACTTCGACAACCCGTCGGTGATGCGCGAAGTGCTGCAGGTGATGCGCTTCTGGCTCGACATGGGGATCGACGGGCTGCGGCTCGACGCGGTGCCGTACCTCGTCGAACGCGAAGGCACGAACAACGAGAACCTGCCGGAGACACACGCGATCCTGAAGAGGATCCGCGCGACGATCGAAGCGCACTACCCGAACCGGATGCTGCTCGCCGAGGCGAACCAGTGGCCGGAGGACGTGCAGGAATACTTCGGCAACGAGGACGAATGCCAGATGGCGTTCAACTTCCCGCTGATGCCGCGCATCTACATGGCGATCGCGAGCGAGGACCGCTTTCCGATCATCGACATCATGAAGCAGACGCCGGAGTTGCCGCCGAGCTGCCAGTGGGCGATCTTCCTGCGCAACCACGACGAACTGACGCTCGAAATGGTCACCGATTCCGAGCGCGACTACTTGTGGAACACGTATGCGAGCGACCGGCGCGCGCGCCTGAACCTCGGCATCCGCCGGCGTCTTGCGCCGCTGATGGAACGCGACCGCCGCCGCATCGAGCTGATCAACTCGCTGCTGCTGTCGATGCCGGGCACGCCGGTCATCTACTACGGCGACGAACTCGGGATGGGCGACAACATCCACCTCGGCGACCGCGACGGCGTGCGCACGCCGATGCAATGGTCGTCGGACCGCAACGGCGGCTTTTCGCGCGCCGACCCGGAGCAGCTCGTGCTGCCGCCGCTGATGGGCTCGCTCTACGGCTACGACGCGATCAACGTCGAAGCGCAGAGCCGCGACCCGCATTCGCTGCTGAACTGGACGCGCCGGATGCTCGCGACGCGCCGCTCGAAGCAGACGTTCGGGCGCGGCACGATCCGCTTTCTGCGGCCGGAGAATCGCAAGGTGCTCGCGTATGTGCGCGAGATGCCGGGCGAGAACCCGATCCTGTGCGTCGCGAACCTGTCGCGCGGGCCGCAGGCGGTCGAACTCGACCTGTCGGAATTCGCCGGCTACTCGCCGATCGAGATGACCGCCGACTCGGTGTTCCCGGCGATCGGCCAGTTGCCGTATCTGCTGACGTTCCCGCCGTACGGCTTCCTGTGGTTCCTGCTGTGCTCCGACAATCAGCGGCCCACGTGGGGCCAGCCCGCCTCCGAGCAGTTGCCCGAATTCGTGACGGTCGTGATCCGCGAAGGACAAACCGGCGCGACGCCCGAGAACGTGCGCCTGCTCGAATCCGAAGTGCTGCCGTCGTGGCTGTCGCGGCGGCGCTGGTTCGCGTCGAAGGACCGGCCGCTCAAGCGCGTGCGCCTCGCCGCGCTGACGACGATCCCCGGCGCGGGCTTCGCGTTCACCGAGATCGAGTCGGAATTCGTCGACGGCACGAGCGACCGCTACGTGCTGCCGATCGCGATCACGTGGGGCACCGACACGACCACGCCGCTGCATCTGCAACTGGCGCTCGCGCGCGTGCGCCGGCGCCGGACCATCGGCCACCTGACCGACGCGTTTTCGCTGCCGCTGTTCGCGCACGGCGTGCTTCACAAGCTGCGCGAGCGCGCGGCCGTGCCGACGGTGCAGCAGAGCGTGATCCGCTTCGAGCCGAGTTCGCGCTTCGACGAACTCGATCTCGGCGACACGCCCGACATCCGCTGGCTCGCCGCCGAGCAGAGCAACAGCTCGCTGATCATCGCGGACACGCTCGTGCTGAAGCTCGTGCGCCGGCTGATGAGCGGCGTGCATCCGGAAGCGGAGATGAGCCGCTACCTGACGCAGATCGGCTATTCGAACACCGCGCCGCTCTATGGCGAAGTCGTGCGCGTCGATCCGGCGGGCGTGCCGCATACGCTCGCGATCCTGCAGGGCTATATCGACAATCAGGGCAACGCGTGGGACTGGGCGCTCGACTATCTGCGCCGCACCGTCGACGAACTCGCGCTCGCGGTCGACGGCGGCGCGGACGCCGCGCCCGACGCCGCGAAAGAGGAAGACGCGGTGCAGGGCTACTGCGCGATCATCGGCATGATCGGACGGCGGCTCGGGGAACTGCACGCGGCGCTCGCGGCGCCGACCGGCGACCCGGCGTTCGCGCCGGAACCGGCGTCCGCCGACCACGTGCGCGCGTGGGTCGCCGATGCGAAGACGATGGTCGTCGACGCGCTCGACGTGCTGCGCCATCACGTGGAAGGCGGCACGCACACGCTCGACGACGACGCGCTCGATCTCGCGCGCAGCCTGCTCACGCGGCGCGACGCGCTGCTCGCGGCGATGGACTCGCGCGTGCCCGACAACGCGAGCGCGCTGCGCATACGCATTCACGGCGACTTCCATCTGGGCCAGGTGCTGCTCGCGCAGGGCGACGCGTATCTGATCGACTTCGAAGGCGAGCCCGCGCGGCCGCTCGACTATCGTCGCGCGAAGGCCTGCGCGCTGCGCGACGTCGCGGGGCTGCTGCGCTCGCTGTCGTATGCGGGCGCGGCCGCGCAGTCGACGACCGAAAGCGCGCCGCAGCAGACCGCCGACCGCAAGCGCACGCTGTTCGAGCGCTTTCGCGGCTACGCGGTCGAAGCGTTCCTGAGCCAGTACCGCGCCGCCGCCGCGAACGCGCCGCAGCCGCTCGTCGGCGCGACGCACGAACAGGGCCTGCTCGATCTGTTCCTGATCGAGAAGGCCGCCTACGAAATCCGCTACGAAGCGGCAAACCGGCCGACGTGGCTCGCACTGCCCGTGCGCGGCCTCGCCGCGATCGCGAGCCGCGTGCTCGGCGCATCCGCCGCGCCGCCCCTCGACTCCGACGCCGACGCAAGAGGTGACCATGGATAGACTGCCGCCGTCCGCCGGCCTGCATCAGCACGACATCGACGCGCTGACCGCCGCGCGTCATGCGGACCCGTTCGCGCTGCTCGGTCTGCATCGGATCGACGGCGTGCCGTACGTGCGCGCGCTGTTGCCGAACGCGAGCAGCGTGCGCGTGGTCGCGCGCGACGACGCGCGCACGCTCGGCGAACTCGTCCGGATTCATCCGGCGGGGCTGTTCGCGGGCCCGATCGCCGACGCGGTGCCGTACCGGCTCGACATCGACTGGCACGGCACGCATCAGGAAATCGAGGACCCGTACTCGTACGGTCCGCTGCTCGGCGACGACCCGCTGCGCCGTCTCGCGGACGGCGATCCGTACGCGGTGCTCGAATGCCTCGGCGCGCGGCCGATGACCGTCGACGGCGTGCCGGGCGTGCGCTTCGCGGTGTGGGCGCCGAACGCGCGCCGCGTGTCGGTGGTCGGCGACTTCGATTCGTGGGACGGCAGGCGACATCCGATGCGGGTGCGTCATTCGGCGGGCGTCTGGGAGCTGTTCGTGCCGCGCGTCGCGCCGGGCGCGCGCTACAAGTACGAGATCGTCGGCGTGCACGGCCACGTGCTGCCGCTGAAGGCCGACCCGTGCGCGATGCAGTGCGAGCGCCCGCCGGCGACCGCGTCGATCGTCGCGCCGGTCGACGAGATCGAGGGCTACGCGTGGCGCGATCGCGACTGGCTGCAATCGCGCGGAGAACGGCAGACGCCGCGCGCGCCGCTGTCGATCTACGAAGTGCATGCGCCGTCGTGGCTGCCCGCGCACGGCGAGGACGGCGTCGAGCCGTCGTGGACCGTGCTCGCCGACCGGCTGATTCCGTACGCGCAAGGGATGGGCTTCACGCACATCGAATTGCTGCCGATCGCCGAGCATCCGTTCGGCGGGTCGTGGGGCTATCAGCCGCTCGCGCAGTTCGCGCCGACCGGGCGGCTCGGCGCGCCGCTCAAATTCGCGGCGTTCGTCGATCGCGCACACGAAGCGGGGCTCGGCGTGATCCTCGACTGGGTGCCCGCGCATTTTCCGAACGACACGCACGGCCTGATCGAATTCGACGGCACCGCGCTGTACGAGCACGCGGACCCGCGCGAAGGCTATCACCCCGACTGGAACACGATGATCTACAACCTCGGCCGCCGCGAGGTCAGCGCGTTCCTGATCGCGTCGGCGCTCGCGTGGCTGTCGCGCTATCACGTCGACGGGCTGCGCGTCGATGCGGTCGCGTCGATGCTGTATCGCGACTATTCGCGCGCGGCCGGCGAATGGGTGCCGAATATCTACGGCGGACGCGAGAATCTCGAATCGATCGCGTTCCTGAAGCGCCTCAATCACGAGGTGCAGTACGTGCCGCAGCGGCCGGGCGTGATCACCGTCGCGGAGGAATCGACCGCGTGGCCGGGTGTGTCGGCGCGGCTCGAAGACGGCGGCCTCGGCTTCGACTTCAAGTGGAACATGGGGTGGATGCACGACACGCTGCACTACATGCACGAAGACCCCGTGTATCGCCGCTATCACCATCATCTGATGACGTTCGGGCTCGTTTATGCGTGGTCCGAGCGGTTCGTGCTGCCGCTGTCGCACGACGAGGTCGTGCACGGCAAGGGGTCGCTGCTCGGCAAGATGCCCGGCGACCGCTGGCAGCGCTTCGCGAATCTGCGCGCGTACCTCGGCTTCATGTTCGCGCATCCGGGCAAGAAGCTGCTGTTCATGGGCGGCGAGTTCGCGCAGATGGCCGAGTTCGATCACGACGGCACGCCGCACTGGCATCTGCTCGACGATCCGCTGCATCACGGCGTGCAGACGCTCGTGCGCGACCTGAACGTGTTCTATGCGTCCGAGCCCGCGCTGCATGCGCTCGACGCGGAGCCCGGCGGCTTCGAATGGCTCGTCGGCGACGACGCCGACAACAGCGTGTACGCGTTTCGCCGCGTGGACGGCACGGGCCGCGAGGTCGTCGCGATCTGCAATTTCACGCCGGTGCCGCGTCACGGCTACCGGATCGGGATGCCGCAGCCGGGCCACTGGGACGAAGTCGTGAACACCGACGCGGCCCTGTATGGCGGCTCGAATCTCGGCAACGGCGGCCTCGTCGTGACCGAGCCGGTCGCGAGCCACGGCAGGCCGCAATCGGCGGCGCTCGTGCTGCCGCCGCTCGGCACGCTGATCCTGCGCGCACGACGCTAGCCGGCCGGCGCCGCGCGCTGCGTTTTCTGCAAACACGACGCGAACAACAAAGGGATGCGATGGCTACCGTACGTTCTGTACGTTCAGCACGGCCGGCACGTTGGCTCTCGCGCGGAGCGCAGCGAGGCGAGCCGCGATGATCAGCCGGCCGGCCGTGCGCACCGGGCAGTCGGACCGGATGCAGCCGGGCCGCCCGTATCCGCTCGGCGCGACGTGGGACGGGCTCGGCACGAACTTCGCGGTGTTTTCCGCGAACGCGTGGAGCATCGAGGTCTGCCTGTTCGACGCCACCGGCCGCCGCGAACGCGTGCGCTACACGCTGCCCGAATGCACGGACGAGGTGTGGCACGGCTATCTGCCCGGCGTGCATCCGGGCACCGTGTACGGACTGCGCGCGTACGGGCCGTATCAGCCGCAATACGGGCATCGCTTCAATCCGCACAAGCTGCTGCTCGATCCTTACGCGCGGCGGCTCGTCGGGCAGTTCCGCTGGTCGGATGCGCTGTACGGCTATCGCGTGCACTCGAATCGCGCGGACCTGTCGCTCGATCGCCGCGACTCGGCCCCGGCGATGCCCAAATGCATGGTCGTCGACGAAACGTTCAACTGGTCGCACGACACGCGGCCCGACATTCCGTGGTCGCAGACGGTGATCTACGAAGCGCACGTGCGCGGCAGCACGATGCAGCGTCTCGATCGCCGCGCGCGGCAGCGCGGCACGTTCGCCGCGCTCGCGTCGCCGTCGTTCGTCGAGCATCTGGTGAAGCTCGGCGTGTCCGCGATCGAGCTGCTGCCCGTGCATGCGTCGTTATCCGAACGTTTTCTGACCGAGCGCGGACTGCGCAATTACTGGGGCTACAACACCGCCGCGTTCTTCGCGCCGGAGCCGTCGTATCTCGCGAACAACGACCCGGACGAGATGCGCATCGCGATTCGCCAGCTGCACGCGGCGGGCATCGAAGTGTTTCTCGACGTCGTGTACAACCACACGTGCGAAGGCGGCGAAAGCGGGCCGACGGTGTCGTGGCGCGGCCTCGACAACGCGAACTACTACCGCTGCGTGCCGGGCGACGAGCGGCACCTGATCAACGACACCGGCTGCGGCAATACGATGAACCTGTCGCATCCGCGCGTGCTGCAGATGGTCGTCGATTCGCTGCGCCACTGGGCGACGTCGTACCGGATCGACGGGTTTCGCTTCGACCTCGGCGTCACGCTCGGGCGCGAGCAGACCGGCTTCGATCCGGGCTCCGGCTTCTTCGACGTGCTGCGCCAGGACCCGGTGCTGTCACCGCTGAAGCTGATTTCCGAGCCGTGGGATCTCGGCCCGGGCGGCTATCAGCTCGGCAACCATCCGCCCGGCTTTTCCGAATGGAACGATCACTTTCGCGACAGCGTGCGCCGCTACTGGCGCGGCGACCCCGGCCAGCGCGCGGAACTCGCCGCGCGGCTCACCGGTTCCGCGGACCTGTTCGAGCGGCGCTCGCGCCGGCCGTGGGCATCGATCAACTACGTCAGCTCGCATGACGGATTTACGCTCGCGGACCTCGTTTCGTACGAGCAAAAGCACAACGAAGCGAACGGCGAAGACAACCGCGACGGCCACAACGAGAACTGGAGTGCCAACTGGGGCGTCGAAGGGCCGACTGACGACGCCGCGATTCTCGCGACGCGCGCGCGCGTGGCACGCTCGATGCTGGCAACCCTCTTTGTCGCGCTCGGCACGCCGATGCTCGCCGCCGGCGACGAGATGCTGCGCACGCAGCTCGGCAACAACAACGCGTATTGCCAGGATAACGAAATGTCGTGGATCGACTGGAGTCTCGCCGACACACCGCGCGCGCAGGCGATGACGGCGTTCGTCGCGCGCATGACGGCGCTGCGCCGCGAGCACCCGTTGCTGCGCGAAGCGCATTTTCTGTCCGGCGACCGCGAGGTGCTGCCCGGCATGCACGACACCGAATGGTTCGACGAACGCGGCGATCCGCTGTCGCCCGACGCGTGGCAGGACCCGAATGCGCTCGCGTTCGCGCTGCGGCGCGTCGGGGCGGCCATCGGCGGCGAAACGGAAGTATTGTTGTTGATGTTGAACGCGTCGTCGGCTGCGCTCACGTTCGCCGCGCCCGCGCCGCGCATGCAGTGGGACGTGCTCGTCGACACCGCGGCCGACGACGCGGGGGAAGCCGCGCCGCGCACGCTGCCGGGCGACACGATCGAAGTCGGCGCGCACGCGCTCGTGATGCTGTGCGCGAGGCCGACCCGCGATCCCGCGCTCGACCGCGCGCCGGCTCGCGTACCGCAGGCGGTCGCCGATCACGCCGATCACGCCGATCACGCCGACCATGCCGACATCGGGCCGGCGACGTCGACGGACGACGCGGCCGACGCCGCGCCGCTCCGCCGTCCATAAAAGGGGTTCTCGATGTCCACGTCAAGCCAGGAATCGCACGCCCGCCACTACGCGCACTGCCTGCCGTTCGGCGCGCAACTGACCGGCGCGACGCTCGCGCAGCCGCTGACGCGCTTTCGCCTGTGGGCGCCGTCGTGCGAGCGCGTGCAGGTCGAATTCGACGCGGCGGGCGGCGCGGCGCTCACGCTCGCGCCGGTGCCGATGACGCCGACCGGCAACGGCTGGTTCGAAGCGCAGGCGCCGTGCGGGCCGGGCGCGCTGTACCGCTTTCGCATCGACGACGAGCAGTCGGTGCCCGACCCGGCGTCGCGATTCCAGCCGCAGGGCGTGCACGGGCCAAGCCAGGTGATCGATCCGCGCGCGCATGCGTGGCGGAACACGCACTGGGCCGGCCGGGCGTGGGAAGAAACCGTGCTGTACGAGTTGCACGTCGGCGCGCTCGGCGGCTATCGCGGCGTCGCGAAACGACTGCCGGCGCTCGCGGAACTCGGCGTCACCGCGATCGAGCTGATGCCGCTGCACGACTACCCGGGCGAGCGCGGCTGGGGCTACGACGTGATCCTGCCGTACGCGCCGCACGCGGCGTACGGCACCGTCGACGAACTGAAGGCGCTCGTGGACGCCGCGCACGGTCTCGGGCTGCAGATGTTCCTCGACGTCGTGTACAACCACTTCGGCCCCGACGGCAACTGGCTGCCGCGCTACGCGAAGCCGTTTTTCCACGGCGGCCCGGGCACGCCGTGGGGCGAAGGGCCCGACTTCGAGCGCTTCGAGGTGCGCGACTTCTATTGCGACAACGCGCTCTACTGGCTGAACGAATTCCGCTTCGACGGCCTGCGGATCGACGCCGCGCACGCGATCAACAACGACGAATGGCTGCGCGAACTCGCGGACCACGTGCATGCGCGCATCGATCGCGGACGCCACGTGCATCTGGTGCTGGAAAACGAGCACAACACCGCGAATCTGCTCGAATCTCATTTCGACGCGCAGTGGAACGACGACGCGCATCACGCGATCCACGTGCTGCTGACGGGCGAGTCCGAGGGCTATTACCGCGCGTTCGCCGACGAGCCGATCCGCAAGCTCGCGCGCGCGCTCGTCGAGGGCTTCGTGTATCAGGGCGATCCGTCGCCGGTGCACGCGGGCGCGCCGCGCGGCGAGCCGAGCGGACATCTGCCGCCGACGTCGTTCGTGCTGTTCCTGCAGAACCACGATCAGATCGGCAATCGCGCGTTCGGCGACCGTCTGCGCGCGCTCGTCGACGACGACCAGGGCTTGCGCGCGGCCACCGCGCTGATGCTGCTATCGCCGCAGATTCCGCTGCTGTTCATGGACGAGGAGCACGGCTCGAAGCAGCCGTTCCAGTTCTTCGCCGGCTACACGGGCGAACTCGCGGACGCGGTGCGCGAAGGCCGCCGCCGCGAGTTCGCCGCGTTCGGCGCGTTCGCCGACCCGGCCCGCCGCGCGCAGATTCCCGATCCGAACGATCCGGCGACGTTCGCCGCCTCGTCGCCGCCCGCGCCGCCCGCCTCTTCTGCATCGTCCGCGTCGACGGACGGCCGCACGGACGATCTCGAACGGCTCCAATGGATGCACTTCTACAAGTCGGCGCTCGCGGTGCGCAGCCGTCTCCTGGTGCCGCGCCTGCGGCACGCGAAGGCAGATCACGCGACCGTACTCGTCGACGACACCGGCCGCGACACGGCCGCGCTGGTCGCGCGCTGGCGGCTGGAAGACGGCGAGACGCTGTCGATCGCGCTGAACCTCGGCCGCGACGACGTCGCGCTGCCGCAGCAGCCGGACGGCACCGTCGTGTTCGAAACGCCGCCGCGCGCGCGCGACCGCATCGATGCTCAGGTGCTGCCGCGCTGCACGTGCGTCGCGTGGATCACCGGCGACGTGCAGGAGTACGCGCAGCATCATGGTCCGCAGCCGTGGTCGAACGACGAACACGGCGGAGGGCACGCACGATGAACGCCACGCGCTACACCGAGTCGCTCGCGGCGCTTGCGTCCCGCATCGGTCTGCAGATCGAATGGTCGGACGTCGAGGGCGTGTCGCGGCGCGTGCCGGACAGCACGCTCGCTGCGCTGCTCGACTGCGCGGGACTGCCGTGCGCAACGGCCACGCAGCTGCGGCAGAGCGCGGCGGCGGTCAACGCCGAGCAGTCCGCGCGGCGGCTGCCGCCGCTCATCACCGCCGAATGCGAGAACGCGATTGCGTTGCCGGCGTCGGTCGGGCGCACGGGCAGCCGTTATCAGATCGACCTCGAAAGCGGCGCGCGCATCGACGGACGCTTCGCGATGCCCAAAGGCGAGCCCGCGCTGCTCGCGCCGGTCTACGAGCCCGGCTATCACACGCTGACGGTGAACGACCATCAACTGACGCTCGCGGTCGCGCCGCGACGGTGCCATACGATCGACGACGCATGGCGCGCACGACCTGACGCGAGCGCCGCGGACGCCGCGCACGCGCCCCGGCTGTGGGGCGTCGCCGCGCAACTTTACGGGCTGCGCCGCGCGGGCGACGGCGGCATCGGCGACTACACCGCGCTCGCGACGCTCGCGGACGAAACCGGGCGACGCGGCGCGCACGCGCTCGCGGTGAGCCCGACGCACGCGATGTTCAGCGCGGACCCGGGCCACTTCAGTCCATATGCACCGTCGTCGCGGCTCTGGCTGAACGTCGCGCACATCGACCCCGCCGCGCGATTCGGCGCGCAGGCCGCGCACGACGCGAGCGTCGCGGCCGGCGTCGGCGATGCGTGGAGCGAACTCGAGGCGCTGCCGCTGATCGACTGGCCGCGCGCGGCGTCGCTGAAACTCGCCGTGCTGCGCGCGCTGTTCGACCGGTTTTGCGAGCACGACCGCGCGAGCGGCTCGCCGCATGCGGACGCCTTCGACGCGTTCTGCGCAAACGGTGGCCAAGCACTCGAAGATCACGCGCGCTTCGAGGCGTTGCAGGCCGCGATGCTGCGCGGACCGGGCGGATGGCGCCACTGGCGCGACTGGCCGGCCGGTCTGCGCGACCCGGGAAGCGCCGACGTCGCGACGTTCGCGGCGGAGAACCGGCGCGAAGTCGACTTTCATCGCTTCCTGCAATGGCTCGCCGCCGACGGCCTGCAGCGCGCGCAGCAGAGCGCGCTCGACGCGGGGATGGCGATCGGCCTCGTCGCGGACCTCGCGGTCGGCTGCGACGGCGCGGGCAGCCATAGCTGGTCGCTGCCGCACGACATGCTGCAGCGGGTGTCCGTCGGCGCGCCGCCGGATCTTTTCAACCAGGCCGGACAAAGCTGGGGGCTGACGACGTTTTCGCCGCGCGCGATGCACAACAACGGCTTTCGCGCGTTCATCGACATGCTGCGCGCCGCGTTCGCGCACGCGGGCGGCGTGCGCATCGACCACATCCTCGGGCTGCGCCGGCTGTGGGTCGTGCCCGAAGGCGAAAGCGCGAAGAACGGCGCGTATCTGAGCTATCCGTTCGACGATCTGCTGCGGCTCGTCGCGCTCGAATCGTGGCGGCATCGCGCGATCGTGATCGGCGAGGATCTCGGCACCGTGCCCGAGGGCTTGCGCGAGCGGCTCGCCGCGCATGCGCTGTACGGCACGCGCGTGCTGTGGTTCGAGCAGGACGGGCAGGCGTTCCTGCCGCCCGATCGCTGGGACCCGAACGGCGTCGCCACGACGACGACGCACGATCTGCCGACCATCGCCGGCTGGTGGGGCGGCAACGACATCGACTGGCGCAACCGCATCGGTCAGACGGTGCCGCGCGCAGACGGCCGCGATCCGGTCGCGCTCGAACACGCGCAGCGCGAGCACGATCGCGACAAGCTGTGGCACGCGTTCCAGCAGGCCGGCTGCGCGCCGCGCGACGCCCCTGCTCCGCCGCGCGACGACGCGCCGGTGGACGCGGCGCTCGGCTTCGTCGCCGGCACCGCGAGCCCGCTCGTCACGTGCCCGCTCGAAGATCTGCTCGCGCTCGCGGACCAGCCGAACCTGCCGGGTTCGATCGACGAGCATCCGAACTGGCGGCGACGTCTGTCGCTGAACGTCGACGCGCTGTTCGCCGATCCGGCCGTCGCCGCGCGCATCGAGACCATCCGGCGCGCACGCGCGCTCGCGTCCGCGCACGCCGCGCCGCTTTCCAACGACTCCGCTTAAGCCCTTGGCGATGCCATGACACTTCCCCGCGCGACACTGCGTCTGCAGCTTCATCACCGCTTCACGTTCGACGATGCGCTCGCGCACGTCGACTACTTCGCCGCGCTCGGCGTCAGCCATCTGTACGTGTCGCCGGTGACGACTGCGCAACCGGGCTCGATGCACGGCTACGACACCGTCGACTACGGGGCCGTCAGCGCGGAACTGGGCGGCGAGACCGCGCTGCGGCGGCTGTCCGCGACGCTGCACGAACGCGGGATGGGGCTCGTCGTCGACATCGTGCCGAACCACATGGGCGTGGGCGGCGCGCACAACGCGTGGTGGCTCGACATCCTCGAATGGGGACGCCACAGCGCGTATGCGCGCCACTTCGACGTGGACTGGCATTCGCCGGACCCCGCGCTGCGCGGCAAGGTGCTCGTGCCGTTTCTCGGCGCGCCGTACGGCGACGAACTCGCAGCGGGCCGCATCGAATTGGGCTTCGATGCGGCGAATGCGCGATTCGTCGTCGCGTATGGGCCGCATGTGTGTCCGGTGTGTCCGGTCGATTACGCCGCGCTGCTGCAGTCCGCCGATCATGCGGATCTCACCGCGCTCGCCGCGCCGTTCCGAAGCCTCACGACGCAGCCCGACGACCAGCAGCGCGCGGCGCGAGCGCGCGATGCGCTGCGCGACTACGTCGAGCGCAACGGCACCGACGCGATCGAACTCGTGCTCCAGGCGTATGCGAGCGCCGACCCCGTGCCGCGCGAACGGCTGCACCGGCTGCTCGAACGCCAGCACTACCGGCTCGCGTGGTGGCGCACCGCGAACGACGAGGTCAACTGGCGGCGCTTCTTCGACGTGAACGCGCTCGCCGGCGTGCGCGTCGAGCGTCACGACGTGTTCGAGGCCGCGCATCGGCTCGTGTTCAGGCTCTATGCGGACGGCGTGATCGACGGCGTGCGGATCGATCACATCGACGGCCTCGCGGACCCGCGCGAGTATGGCGAGCGGCTGCGTCAGCGGCTCGCGAATCTGCGCCCGGACCCGCCGTACATCGTCGTCGAGAAGGTGCTCGCGCACGGCGAAACGCTGCGCGAGGACTGGCCCGTGCAAGGCACGACCGGCTACGACTTCATGAACGACGTCGGCGCGCTGCTGCACGATCCGGCCGGCGCGGAACCGCTCGCGGCAACGTGGGCGTCCGTGTCGGGCAGCGACGCGCCGTTCGCGCAGATCGCCCTCGACGCGCGCCGCGAGATACTCGCCGCGTATCTCGCGGCCGAACTCGATCACGCGACGCGCGCGCTGCATCGCATCGCACGCGAACAACCGGCGACGCGCGACTACACGCACGCGGCGATCCATCGCGCGGTCGCGCAGCTCGCGATCGGCTTTCCGGTGTATCGCATCTATCCGATCAACGGGATGCGGACCGCCGCCGACAACGCGCACTACGACATCGCGCTCGCCGCCGCGCGCCGCACGCTGCCGCGCGCGTGGCAGGCGGCGCTCACGCACGTCGACGCATGGCTCGGCGGCGAACGGGCGAGCGCGGACGCCAGCGGCAACGCGAGCCCTGCCGCGCAGACGCCGACGAATGCCGCGAGCCGCTCGCCGCGCGCGGCGGCGAATGCGGCGAATGCTTCGCGCAACGGCAACGGCAACGGCGCATCGACATCGAACGGACCGCTCAGCCACGCGCTCGTCGCCCAGCGCACCGCGCTCGCGCTGTTCTCGCAACTCACCGCGCCGCTCGCGGCGAAAGCGATCGAGGACACCGCGCTCTATCGCTACGGCCGCCTGCTGTCGCGCAACGAAGTGGGCGCCGATCCCGGCGACTTCGCGCGCACGGTCGACGACTTTCACGCGGGCAACCAGTTGCGTCAGCGACGCTTTCCGCACGCGCTGCTCGCGACCGCGACGCACGACCACAAACGCGGCGAAGACACGCGCGCGCGGCTTGCGGTGCTCAGCGAGATTCCGCACGAATGGGCCGCGACGCTGCGCGCGTGGTCGACGCTGAACCAGCCGCACCGCCGCAACGGCGACCCGACGTCCGCCGACTGGGCGCCGGGACCGGCCGCCGAAGCGATGCTGTATCAGACGCTGATCGGCTGCTGGCCGCCGGACCTTTCCGCGAACGACGAAGCCGGCGTGCACGCGCTCGCGGAACGCGTCGCGCAATGGCAGTTGAAGGCGCTGCGCGAAGCGAAGCAGCGCACGAACTGGCTCGCGCCGAACGAAACGTACGAAGAAGGCTGCCGCGCGTTCCTGTTCGACATCCTCGCGCCGCAGCGGCGCGACGGGTTCCTGCACGCGCTGCAGGCGTTCGTCGCGCGGATCGCGCCGGCCGGCGCGCTGAACTCGCTCACGCAGACGGTGTTGCGGATGACGTCGCCGGGTGTGCCGGATCTTTATCAGGGCACCGAACTATGGGACTTCAGCCTCGTCGATCCGGACAACCGGCGGCCCGTCGATTTCGCGCTGCGCGCGGCGGCGCTGAGCGAAGACGATGCGAGCGGCGAGCCGCCGTCCGCGCGGCTCGCGCAATGGCGCGATGCGCGGGTGAAGCTCGGCGTCGTGAGGCGGCTGCTGGCGTTGCGCGCACGCGCGCCGTCGCTGCTGAGCGACGGCGCGTATCTGCCGCTCGCGGTGCACGGCGAGCACGCGGCGCGGGTGATCGCGTTTGCGCGTCAGCACGGCGACGACCGGGCGGTCGTGATCGTCACGCGTCTCGCTGCGCCGCTGCTCGAAGACGCCGGGATTCCGCTCGTCGCCGCGCAACGGTGGGGCGATACGACGGTGGAAGTGCCGCAGGGTTTCGCGGATTCGCAGTGGCACGACTGGTTGAGCGACACGCAACCGCAGGTGCCGCAGACGCGGACGGTGCCGGTGCGGGAGGTGCTGGGGGCGTTGCCGGTCGCGGTTCTGGCGAATTCAGTGCGATGAGACATACGCCGTATCCGCGAATACGGGCGGGATCGCGAAGCTCTCGCGCATGCGCCTCGCCTCTGCGGCCGGCGTCAAACCGAACAAACGCCTGAATTCCCTGCTGAACTGGGATGGGCTCGCGTGACCCACAGCGTGTCCCGCCGCCTCCGCGGTCAGCTTGCTGCGCACCATCAATAGGCGCGCCTGATGAAGGCGCGTCGACTTCACGTATTGCATCGGCGACACCTGCGTAATCGCCTTGAAGTGGCTGTGGAAACTGGGAATGCTCATGCCCGCTTCGTCGGCCAGTTGCCTCACGTCGAGGGGCTGCGCATAGCTCGCATGAATCAGGCGCAGCGAGCGGCCTATCTGGCCGAAGTGCCCTCGCATGGCTAAAGCCTCGCGCAACGCGCTTCCCTGCGCGCCGGTGAGCACCCGGAAATACAGTTCGCGCAGCAGCCCGACGCCCAACACGGCCGCTTCGAGCGGCCGATGCATCGCCTCGAGGAAGCGCAGCACGGACGTTTGCATCGCGTCGTCCATCGGCGTCGACATCATGCTCCGAGGCGCGGGGGGGCACTCCGCCACGCCTTCGCGGTCGATCCGCTCCGCAAGTTCGGCGGCCAAGGCGAAATCGAGGTGCAGATACAGCGCGAGCAGTGGACGCTCGCCGGTCGCGTCGGTCTCCATGCTGAACGGCACAGGGACGGACACGGCCAGGTAGTGCCGCTCGTCGTACAGGTAGAGCTGGTCGCCGAAATAGCCCCGCTTGCAGCCCTGGCAGACGATCACGATACCGGGGTCGTACAGAACAGGCGTGCGCGACAGTGCCCGGTTCGACCGCAAGATGCGGACGCCAGGCAGCGCGGTGAGGTTGTAGCCCTCGTCGGGCGCCAACGCGCGTAGCAGGGCCACCATGCGCTTCTGGCTTCGAGAGGACAGCGTGGGACGTGGGGTCGAAGCAGGCGTCGTGCTCATAGTTTTATGCAAGAAAATCACCGGAACCGGGCTTAATTTGCCGCTTTCCCGAGAATAACATGCACTCTCCAACCAACATTCGGGAGAGCTTCAATGGCATCCGGCAAAACGCTGCTCATCACCGGCGTCAGCAGCGGCTTTGGCCGCGCGTTCGCAGAGGAAGCGCTGGCGGCGGGTCACAAGGTCGTCGGGACGGTGAGAAGTGCGCAGGCAAAGCGCGAATTCGAGTCCGTCGCCGCGAATGCCGCCTGGGCACGTGTGCTCGACGTGACCGACTTCGACGCGATCGACGCAGTCGTGGCGCAAATCGAGGCCAGCATCGGGCCCGTCGATGTGCTGGTCAACAATGCCGGCTACGGGCACGAGGGCATTCTGGAGGAGTCGCCGCTTTCGGAAATGCGCCGACAGTTCGACGTGAATGTATTCGGCGCGGTCGCCATGATGAAGGCCGTCCTGCCCTTCATGCGCGAGCGCCGCCGCGGCCACATTCTGAATATCACGTCGATGGGCGGCTACATCACGATGCCGGGAATCGCTTATTACTGCGGGAGCAAGTTTGCGCTGGAGGGAATCTCCGAGGCGCTCGGCAAAGAAGTGAAGCCCTTCGGCATTGCCGTGACGGCCGTGGCGCCGGGCTCGTTTCGCACGGACTGGGCGGGTCGTTCGATGACGCGGACCCCGCGCACGATTTCGGATTACGACGATATTTTCAATCCCGTCCGCCAGGCCCGCGAGGAAAGAAGTGGCAAGCAACCGGGAGATCCGAGGAAAGCGGCGCGTGCAATGCTGGCCGCCATCGCAGCGGATCATCCGCCCACGCATCTCTTGCTCGGCAGCGACGCACTCGGGCTCGTTCGAGACAAGCTGTCGGCATTGAACGTGGAAATCGATGCATGGGAGGCCACCACCGTTTCGACGGACGGCTGATGAGTGCCGAGTGGCAATGGAAAGCAACCCTTTGTTCGTGACGGACAGAAGGCCTCGCTCACGCAGCCTCGAAAATCGCCTTCGCATTGACGAGGTCTCTTTTCGGGGGTGCGCCAAACATCCGCGCGTATTCGCGGCTGAATTGCGACGGGCTTTCATAGCCGACCTCGAATGCAGCGGACTGGACACTCATCGATTGGGAGAGCAGCAGTCTGCGCGCCTCCAGCAGGCGTACCTGCTTCTGATACTGAAGCGGGGCCAGCCCCGTCAGCGCCTTGAATTGCCGGTGGAACGCCGACGGACTGAGTTGCGCGATTTCAGCCAGATCTTCCACGCGCACAGGCTCGGTGAATCGCGCCCTGAGATTTTCGACTGCGCGCAGCAGGCGGTGAGAAGCACTTTCGGTCGACACCAGCCTCGCGATTTCAGGGCCTTTCGGGCCGCTCAGCAGCCAATAGCAAATCTCGCGCATGACGAGCGGATACAGGAAGCCAATCGCGTGCGGCGTGTCCAGCAAGCGCACGATTCGCAGCGCGCAATCGGCCAGCGGACCGTCGAAGTCCGCAACGAAAACGCCTTGACTGGCCTCGGCCGCCGGTAAAGGAGGCGACGACATCTCCATCGCCACGGTGCGCATCATGGCGAGGTCGAGCGCAAGCAACAGAACCAGGCAAGGCTCGTCCGGACTCGCCATGAACACGCGGCCTTGCGACGGAGTCTGCACCCCGACCACCAGCGCCTGACCGGCCCGGTACTCCAGTTCTTCCCCGCCGAAACTGGCCCATTTCGCACCCTGCGCGACGATGCACAACGCGGGGCCCATGGCGCGAAACGTCGGCGGCCTCGGGTGGTCGGAACGGAGAATCAACATGCCATCCACCGCTGTCGCGTAGGGGCTGGTTCCGGGCTGGTTCTCCGTATAACGCACCAGTGCGGCGGCTAGTTCGTCCGACATGGCTGGCTCATATGAAAGGTTGTGCGAAAAGGCTCGCGGGAGCGCGTCGCGCCATGTTAGTAAGCGCGGCAGGATCAGGCAAGATTCGGGCGGGATCGGGTATTAACTTGCCGTCGGCGCCGGCAAGAAAATAACGCTAGTTCAACGTGATAAGAGGTGCCAGATGGCAACGAACAACGACAGTCGCACACGCTCGCGCATCGCGGTCGTCACCGGAGGTAGCCGGGGGATTGGACGCGACACTGTCTTACGGCTTGCAAGACAAAAAATCGATTCGATCTTCACGTACAACGCCAATCGCGCGGCGGCCGAGGAAGTTCGCACGCTTGCCGCCGAAGCCGGCGCACAGGCAATCGGCCTGCAACTGGACATCGGAAATGCAGGCTCGTTCGACGCTTTCGTCCCCCGTCTTCAAGAAGCGCTCAATACGCTGAATGCAACGCGCTTCGATTATCTGGTGAACAACGCGGGCATATCTTCGACGGCTACGCTCAGCAGCGGCACCGAGGCGGAGCTCGATGCGCAGTTCGCGGTCCATTTCAAGGGGCCGTTCTTGCTGACGCAAAAGTTACTGCCGCTCATCAACGACGGCGGCCGCATCGTGAACATCTCATCGGGATTGGCGCGCTTTGCGTATCCGGGGCGCGCCATCTACGGTCCGATGAAAGCGGCCGTTGAAGCGCTGACGCGCTATATGGCTCTCGAACTCGCGCCGCGCCGAATCGCCGTCAACGTCGTGGCGCCGGGCGCCATCGCGACGGACTTTAGCGGTGGCGTCGTGCGCGACAACCCGGAAGTCAACAAGGCCGTTGCAGCGCATACGGCGCTCGGCCGGGCCGGATTGCCGTCCGACGTGGGGCCGGTTATTGCGGGGCTTCTGTCGGATGAGTTCGGCTGGGTCAACGCGCAGCGCATAGAAGTGGCGGGCGGCGTTCAGATTTGACGAAGCGAATTCAGCCGCCCTGGATTGGCGCCGGAAGCGATGAGCCACCTGTTGCGCTCCTGCTCCCGGCGTCTGCAAGACGAAAACAAACGGGCGCACCGTGCTTCACGCTTGAAGATACCCAAACTCGAAACAACAGCGACGCGACGGTGACAGTGAGGGCTCAAACGGCGAGTAAGCCACCATCGACGTAGAGTTCGACGCCCGCGATGTAGCTGCTTTCGCTCGATGCGAGGAAGAGCACGGCGCGCGCGATTTCATCCGGTTGCGCGAGGCGGCCCAGCGGCACGGTCTGCTTCAGAAACGCTTCGACTCCCGGGCGCGCATCGAGGTAGCTGCGCATCGGGCGTGTCTCGGTACCACTCGGTGAGATCACGTTCACCCGGATGCCTCGTTCCTTCAGGTCGCTGGTCCAGCTTCGTGCGAACGAGCGCACGGCCGCTTTGCTCGCGTTGTAGAGCGACTGGCCAGGAAAGCCTTTGCTGCCCGCAACCGAGCCGTTGAGGACGACCACGCCACCCGACGACAAGAGCGGCAACGCTTTCTGCACCGTGAATAGCAGGCCGCGCACGTTCAGGCCGAAGAGACGATCGAAGCTCTCCTCGTCGATCATTCCCAGTGGCCGCGGCTCGCTCTCGGAGACGCCGGCATTGGCAAAAACCACGTCGAGCCTGCCGTGGTCGTGCTCAATACGCTCGTAGAGCCGATCGAGGTCGGCGAGGTTGCCGGCGTCTCCCGGTACGCCGACGGCACCGTTGCCGATTTCTTCCACCGCCTGCGCGAGCCGATCCTGCCTGCGACCGGTGACATACACCCGTGCGCCCTCGGCCGCGAAGCGCCTGGCCGTCGCGAGGCCAATGCCCTCGCTGCCGCCGGTAATCGCCACAATCCTGTTTTCGAATCGCTTTGTCATCTCTGCCTCTGTTTAAGTGGAGCGTTGCTCCGTTTAGTATATGGAGGCATCATCCACTTTTCAAGCGAAATGAAGGCAAGCATGACAAGCAAGCTTTGCGCGACCGACGAAGCGCCGCTGCGCGCCGATGCCGCCCGCAACCGGGAACGTATTCTCGAAGCGGCGGAAGAGGTATTTCTCGAACGAGGCGCAGACGCGTCGCTCGACGATATAGCGAAGCGTGCCAAGGTGGGTATCGGCACGCTCTATCGTCGCTTTCCGACGCGCGACGTGCTCCTCGCAGCGACGAGCGATGCGCGTCTCCTGTCACTCGCCAAGGCGAGCCGTGCGCGAGATGACAAGCTCGAGCCGAGCGCTTCCATACGCGCGTTCGTCAAGGAACTCGTGAGTCACGCGAGCCACTATCGCGGGCTGGCTGCATTGCTCGGAACGGTACTCCAGGCAGATACGCCGGGCTGTCACGCGGGCCGTGACGAAGGACGCCGGCTGCTTCAGCGTGCCCAGAAGGCGGGGGCGGTTCGCAAGGACGTCTCTTTCGACGATCTCGTGTGTATGGTCACGGCGGTTTCTCTCGCCATCGAGCAAGGCGGCTCGTCGAAATCGCGCGTTGCCCATCTCGTGGACCTCTTTTTTGACGGAATAGGCAATGCCCCGGCGGCGTGAAGGCATTGATTGCTTATGCGTTTGAACAGGCGGCAAGGGGTGCAATCGGATCCGAAGCGGAACATCGACCGCGCTTAACCGACGCGACGCGAAACCCAACGACCGCACTCCCCCAATCGACTAAACTGGCCAATAGCATTTCGAACAAAGCCGCACACGCGCCGCGAACGGCCTGAAGCGCGCGATCGTTTCCGTCGACAGCACTGAACCGAGGATCCCAGCGAAGAGGTATCCTGATGAACCGCATCGTGACGCGGATGCCGGCTCTCATCGTCGTCTGCTGCGTACTGGCCGGCTGTGCCGCAGCGCCGTCAACGGTTTCGGTACCGGGATATCGAAATCGCGCGGTCACGCGCATCGAGGACGGCATTCAGGTTTCGACAGCCGTGCTGTCGTCAGACGAAAGCGCAGCCGTGTACGGCGTCCCGCTTGCCGACCGGCAGATTCAGCCCGTCTGGATCGAGGTGAAGAACAACGACGACCGCAGCTATTTTCTGCTGTCGCCCGGCGTCGATCCGAACTTCTTTCCCGCTTCGGAAGCGGCCGAGGCGTTTTCGGGCAATGCCGAACTCGATCGCCGGTTTCGCGCGCTCGCTTTTCATAACCCCGTCCGCCCCGGAGAGACCGTCTCGGGATTCGTGCTAACCCACCTCAACGAAGGCGCCAAGCTCGTGCAGGTGGACCTCGTCGCGAGAGGACGCGCCTCTACTTTTTCCGTACTCACGGTAGTACCCGGGTTCGAGGCCGACTACGAGCGCAGCCAGACATTCAACCGTATCGCCGATCCCCAAGAGCCCACCGCGAACTACACGGACGACGCGAGTTTCCGCGCTGCGCTCGAAGCGCTGCCATGCTGCGCGACCAACGAAAACGGCTCGAAGCACGGCGACCCGCTCAACCTGGTGATCGTCGGCAGCCGCGACGACGCCCTTCCCGCACTCGTGCGGCGTGGCTGGAGCCTCACGGAGCAGAAGTGGTCCGGCGCGATCCGGCGGATGATCGGCGCTGCGCTGTCCGGCGAACCGTATGTGAACGCACCCGTGAGCGACCTGTATCTGTTCGGACGCGCGCAGGACATTGCGCTGCAAAAGGCGCGGGGCGACATCCACCAGCGCAACCACATGCGCCTGTGGCTCACCAACATGCGCTACCACGACAAGCTCGTGTGGGTCGGTCAGATCAGTCGCGACATCGGCATACGCCTCACCTGGCACGCTTCGACGTTCGTCACACACAAGATCGACCCGGACGTGGACGAAGCACGCACCGCGCTCACCGAAGACATGACGTATTCGCAGAACCTTACAAAGATCGGTCTCGTGACGGGAGTGGGCCCCGCACTGGAAAGCGCACCGGGCAGGAACCTGACGACCGATCCGTATTACACGGACGGCAATCGCGTCGTACTCGTGTTCGACCGCACGCCGAGGCCGCTTTCCGAGATCGAAGTCTTTCCATGGATCACGCCGCACAAGGTGTTGCACGTGACGCCCGGAGCGCAGCAGTGAACCTCTCGCAAACCGTGCATCGCGCACTGGCCCCCGCCGCGCGCGCGCTCTGTATCGCGCTTGGTCTCGCGCTTGCGCTGACCGGCTGCACGACATGGCACGTCCCGCCCGACGCTGACGATGGGCCGCTGCGTCAGCGCGAGGTCAGCGCGACCAGTCGCAGCGTGCGCGTGAGCGCAACCGTGCTCAGCCGCGAAGACAGCATCCGAATGTATGGCACCGACATCAACAAGACAGGCGTCCAGCCGCTCTGGCTCGAAGTGCAGAACGGGACATCGCAGGCGCTGTGGCTGTTGCGCTCGGGTACCGACCCGGACTACTTTTCGCCTCACGAAGTGGCGTGGTCCCTGCATACGCTCGCCGGCGGCGCAACGAATACTAGCATCGACGACTATTTCAGCAACCTCGGGTTCAGCAATCCGATCCCGCCGGGCGAGACACGGTCGGGCATTCTGTTCACGAATCCCGACCAGGGCATCAAACTCGTCAATGTCGATCTGTTGGGAAACCAGACGCTGATTCCTTTCTCGCTGTTTCTGCTCGTGCCCGGCGGGACTGTGGATCCGCGTCTCGTGCAAGGCCCTTCGCCGTTTCCCGAAACCGCGATCACGGATTGCAACGACCTCGCGTCGCTGCGCGCCGCACTCGAGCAGCTGCCCTGCTGCGCCACCGACGCGAGCGGGACTGCCCAGGCCGATCCGCTGAACGCCGTCGGCATCGGCCAGCTCGCCGACATCGGCGCGGCGCTGGTGCGTCGCGACTATCGGCGTGATGCGCGCGAGTACGATCTCGCGCAGCGGCTCTTTGGGCGCGAGCCGGACTTCGTGATGCGCAAGCAGGCGCAGGCGGGCGCGCCGGCGACCTGGATCCGGGGCTGGCTCGCGCCGATCCGCTTCCGGGGGCAACGGGTCTACGTCGCACAAGTGGGTCGCCCCGTCGGCGGCCGCTTTGCGCCGCGCGGCGAAACCCGACTCGTGCTGCACGAGAACGTCGACGAGGCGCGCAATTATCTGATCCAGGACCTGATGTATTCGGGCGGCCTCGAAAAGCTCGGATTCGTGAACGGTGTGGGCGCGACGCCGCAGGACCATTCCCGCTCGACACTCGGCGGAGCGACCTACCATACCGATGGACTGCGCGCGGTCGTGTTCTTCGCGACCCGTCCGCACAGCCTGTCCGACGTGGAGTTTCTCGACTGGGTGCCCTATCTCGACGAACCGGATATCCGCGGACCTGGAGCAACCGGCGATGCACATCAGTGAGTCATCGAGAGCGCAGGTTGCAGCGATCCGCGCGCGGTGCCGGGCTCGCATCGTGCTGTCGACGATGGCGACAGGCGTTCTTCTCGGCGCCTGCGCGACGAAGCCGCTGATCCCATACTCGTCCGATACGCCGCCAATGGTTTTGATGCCTGCATCGCAGGCCGGCGTCGCGGACAAGCGAGGCCGATTCCGCGAAATCTATTGCGCCGTGCTCGCAGCGCGCGGCTCGGCGCTGCCCGACTCCCGCCCCTGCGAGGACGCGTTGACCCGCGTGGGCACCGAACCTGCCGGCACCGGGGAGCCCGTCGATCTGGGGCAATCGCGACGGCATCTCATCGCAGCGGTCGTGCCGGGTGTCGGCTATGACTGCTTCAAGCCCTGGCTGAATCCGCCCGATACCGTCGTCGCGCATTTGCGCCAGTACGGCTTCGATGCGACGCTGATCGACGTCGATGCGCTGTCGAGTTCCACCCACAACGCACGCCAGATTCGCGACACGCTCATGACGATGCCCGCGCCCGAGGGCGCGCCGCGCCTCGTGCTGATCGGCTATTCAAAGGGTGCCCCCGACCTGCTGGAAGCGCTGGTCGCCTATCCGGAGATCCGAAGCCGCGTGGCGGCCGTCGTGAGCGCCGCGGGCGCGGTCGGCGGTTCGCCGCTCGCCAACGACGCCGAGCAGTATCAGGCCAACCTGCTGCAATATGTTCCGGGCGCGACCTGCACATCGGGCGATGGCGGCGCCGTGCAAAGCCTGAGACCCGCGACGCGCAAGATGTGGCTCGCGCAGCATCCGCTTCCGGGCGAACTCCGCTACTACTCGGTCGTGACATTCCCGCAGCCGGAACGCATTTCATCGATCCTCGCATCGAGCTACAAGAAGCTCGCGCGCGTCGATTCGCGAAACGACAGCCAGATGATCTTCTACGATCAGATCGTGCCCGGCAGCACGCTGCTCGCGTATGTCAATGCGGATCACTGGGCGCTGGCCGTGCCGATTGCGCGGACGCACCCGATGGTCGGGACGTTCTTCGTCACACAAAACGCGTACCCACGCGAGGCGTTGGTCGAGGCGATCCTGCGTTTCGTGGAGGAGGATCTGGCGGAGCCTCCCCGGTGAACGCGACTCGACCGATCGACGCAACGGAGCCGTGACATCGCTCAGCGGTGTATCGAACTCAACGAGGCTTGTACGAAAACTTCTGGCCGCCGATGCTTGCCTCGTACATCAGCCCGCCCTTGGCCACCGTGAATACGGCCACGCCTTTTCGATAGCCGCCTGCCGTTTTCGCATCTTTCTTGCCCGCACTCACATTAGCGGACGTGCCGGTCGTGCCGGCCTTTGCGCCGGCTGCCGCGGTGATCGCGATCGCGTTGGCGTCCGCGCCGAATTCAAAGTTGCCCTCGGTGAATTGCTTGAGGGATTGTTCATTCTCGAACACGATCAGTTCGCTGTACACCTGCCCGCCCAGCTGCAAGCCCACCGTGAGCTGAGTCATCGTCGTATCGCCGATATGTTTTCCTTTCTCATAGACGCGGCCTTTCCCATGAGCACCGCCTATGCCGGCCCCACCCTTGCCGACAGTCGGAAACACCGCGTAGCCATAGGCGCTTTCAAGAAGACTGCCGCTTTCGCCCGCGTTCTTGAAGAGGTTAATGGTGTCCGTATATTCGTCTGCCCGAGCGGCAGAACCCAATAGCACAAGCAGAATGACGAGCGCCGACATCAGCAGTCTGAGCATGACTGGTTCTCCCAATGAATTGACCGCATGGGTGACAGCGCGATCTTCAGGAATGACTTCGAGCGAGCACCATCCTATAGGCACGCGTTGACCGTCGCGCTCGCCTGGCTTCCCCCTCCACCACCCGAACGCATTCCGACCCACGAGCCGCCCCCTTGCGGGCGGACGATGGCCGCTGCGCCCGCAGGCGGCTGCTGGCCGGGGACGTAGACGTCCACGGCCGCGTTGTTGGCCATGATGGCCTGCGAGATCACTTGCGTCTGCGAGGCGTCCGCCCATTTCTGTGCGATGCACTGGGCGACCTCCGGGACAGCTCTTCGGCTTTGCCCGATGGGCTGAACGTCCGCTGGCGTTTGGGCGCACGCGCAGACCGTGAAGGCCGAGATAACAAGGGCTATCTTTTTCATTTCCTCTCCTTTTTAAAAAAGTCCGCTGCTTCCAGCGAAATCCACGAAGAGATGAAAGATGCGATGAATGAACTCAATCATTTTCCGTCGATACGGCATAAAACACTGAACCTATCGTAGTCGATTTTCTCTGTGCGCCACAGCATTAGTGACTTGTTTTTCGCGAAACGTTCTCGAACTGCTGTCTTGCTCGTTTATTATTCAATCCGTTAAACAGCGTGACCGGCGTATAGGACCAAAGTCTTATTGCGCGGCGACGCAATCTGTAGAACGCGGTTCAATTCCCGCTCCGACTCGCATTCGAAAAATGGCGGAGCCAACCTGTCTTATGTCGTTTCAATGCTGGTCATCGGCGCTCGACAGGGACCGGCATCCTCTCTCGAGCAACGAAGTCAGCCGCGTGCGGCAGCCCACTAAACGACGACGCTCAAGCTGCTGAAATGTCAGTGACCGCACCGTAATCGTCGATGCCGGATTTCGCGGGCGCCCAGTCCGCGTTCGCGTCTATCCGGGCCGCCCGAGCCGGTGCCCGGTCACGTCACGGCATCCGCCGTCGAGCCGACCGTCCGGCGCCACAGCGTTGCCGACCTGCTGCCTTTCAACCGGAGGTAGTCCCGCTATGGCAATGCAACCGTCCACGGACATGGTGTTTGCCGACCAGTCCATTCGGTTCACCCACGAAGTCATCAGCGCGCGCACCGTCGCGCAGTTCAGCGTCCTGCGCGGCCCATGGATCGCGCTCGCCGGCGACAGCGGCGACAGTTCGCTTTGCGATGGATACGACTATTGCGAACTGGCTGCATCGAAGGCTTTTTCTCGCCACCAGTCGGTCGACGTGCTGCTCGTGCGCGAGCACGGCAATCTGGTCGCCCTGTGGCCATTCGTCATCGAGCGGCGCGGGCCGCTGCGGATCGCGCGGCGCCCGACCAGCGGACTGCGCGAGGAATACTGCCGACCGCTGGTTCGCCGCGGTGCGGGCGACGGCGTGTGGCTCGCCATCGCCGCGGCGCTGAGGCAACTGAATGCCGACGCGGTCGAAATCAAGTGGGTGTGTGCCGGTACTCCTCTTTTCAGCGCGCTTGAGGCCGTCCCGCAGACGCAATTGCAGCGGATGTTGCCAGCGGGTCTGCGCGGCCATCCCGGGTATCTGATCTCCGTATGCGATGCAGCAACGTTCGAGGCGTTCGAAAAGGACGCGCTGTCGCCGAAGCTTCGCGAGTCGCTGCGCAGGCACCGCAGGCGGCTGGAACGCCACGGCAAGGTCGAGTTCGGCTGCAGTGAGACCAAGGACGAAACCGTGCGATTGATCGAGTGGATCTTCGATCAGAAGCGAGCGTGGGCCAACGCGCGCAGCATCAGCAACGAATCGCTCGACAACGATCGCACGAAGGCGTTCTTTTGCGAGCTGGCTGCACGGCTCGACTTGACGACACACCCGCTCGTCGCTGTCACGAAGCTAAACGGGACGCCGGTCGCGGCGTCGCTGAACACGGTCGGACTCCGCACGCTCGAAGGCGGCATCACCACGTACGACCCGGCTTACGGCGAATGCGGAGTCGGCGCGCTGCATCTGCACGACCTGCTGCGATGGGTGCACGCACGGAAGCTGGACTTCGACTTTCGCCCGGTGCACTTCGACTACAAGCAACGCTGGGCCACGCACCGTACCTGGCACGAAACGCAGCTTGTGGTGCTGACCCTGCGCGGCCGACTCCTTGAACTGACCCACGTGCACACGTTCGCGAAAGCCGTCCGCTCGAAATTGCGGCGCGAATGGCAGCGACGGATGAACGAAACGGCCGGCAAGCCGCAGAAGACCGTGCAAAGGCCGACGTCTGCCGAAATGGGAGAGCGGTCGTAGCCGCTGCAGCGGGTTGTTGCGATCGTCGACGGGGCGTAATGGGACCAAAGTCCCATACCCCGTTTTCGGCCCGATTGTCTATGCTGGTACGAGCGGCATCGCCCATACAGTCGCGTCGTGCATGCGCGTTTGCCGTCTTTGTTCGGACGATGGAACAGATCGGCGGAAAACACCGAGGCTATTCAACAACCGGAGCGAGCAATGAATGCAATCAAGATACTCGGCACGGCGAGCGGCACATTGATCGTTGCCTTTTCCCTCAATGCATGGTCGCAAACCAGCGAACCCGCTGATTCGTCCACGCAATCGAACATGTCGTCAGGCGCAGGGACAAGTGCGCATGCGACCAGACAGGCCAATCGCGCGCTCAGCAAGAAAGTGATGCACGCGCTCTCAGGCGGCCATGTCGACACGTCGAGAGTCAACGTGGTCGCAAAGGGCAGCGCAGTGACGCTTGTGGGATCCGTTCCCGATCCGGCGCAAATCGACAAGGCGGCCGCCGTTGCAAAGGGAGTGCCGGGCGTGACGTCCGTGAAGAATTCGCTGAGCGTTACAGCCGGGCAATAGCGGCTTTCGGCATGCCGGGTACCCGGGTACGGAGCCCCCAAGCGCGGACGAGCACCTGGTCCCTGGATCGCAGCCTGTCGAATCCGGGCCATGAGTGCGGCGACCTAACCCGACGATCTAGCCGCCCTCGTCCTCGAACTCCCTCGGATACACCCGCACCAGCACGATCCGCGGTCCCTTCATCTTCTTGACGACGATATCGAAGCGATCGAACGACACCCGCTGCCCTTCGGTCGGCAGGTCGTTCAGCGCGTGGATCACGAGGCCGCCGACCGACTCCGCGCGCCCCTCGTCGATATCGATGCCGAGCGCCTGTTCGAGCGACACCACCGGCAGGCTGCCCTTGCCCATCAGCGTGCCGTCGTCCATCCGCGTCCATTCGTTGCCGCCCTGGTGGAACTCGTCGTGGATCTGCCCGACGAGCGCGCCGAGCAGATTGTCTAGCGTGAGAAAGCCGATCGGCCGCGCGCCCTTTCGGCCGACGAGCGCGAGATGCGGCGCCCCCTTGCGAAAGCGCCGGAACAGCGCGAGCGCCGGCATCGCCGGATTCACGTATTGCACGGGCCGCGCATATTCGCGGAGGTCGTCGAGGGAATGACCGGACTCGCGCGCGAGCAGCAGGTCCTTCAGATGGATCAGCCCGACCACACGCTCGCCCGTCGCATCCTCGAACAGCGGATAGCGCGTGAAGCGGTGACGCGCGACGACCTGCATGTTCTCGGCAAGCGGCAGATCGCATCGCAGCCCGACCAGCTCGCGCACCGGCCGCGCGAGATCGGACACGGTGAGCCGCGAGAAGTCGAGCGAATGCGCGAGCGTGTTCCATTCGTCGGCGCTGTACGTGGCGGCGAGCGCCGTCGTCGCGCGGCCGGCGCCGCCGCGCTTCGCCGGTTCGTCGGACGCCACGTTCGTGCGACGGGCACGCAGAATGAGCTTCAGTTCCTCGGTCGAATAGTGCGCGTCGGTCGCGTGATCCGACGACAGCCCCGCGAACCGCAACACCGCGCCGGCACTCCGGTTCAACAGCCAGATCGCCGGATACATCGCCCAGTAGAAGCCGTACAGCGGCGCGGCGGTCCACAAGCCGATCTTTTCGGCCTGACGGATCGCGAGCGACTTCGGCGCCAGTTCGCCGACGACGATATGCAGAAACGAAATCGCGGAGAAAGCGAACACCAGCGAGATGCCGCGAATCACGTCGGGCGACGTGACGCCGGCGAGTTCGAACAGCGGTTCGAGCAGCTGCGCAAACGCGGGCTCGCCGATCCAGCCGAGGCCGAGCGACGCGAGCGTGATGCCGAGCTGGCACGCGGACAGATATGCATCGAGTTGCGCATGCACTTTCGCGAGCACGCGTCCGCGCATTCCATGCTGCGACGCGAGGCTTTGCACGCGCGTCTGGCGCAGCTTGACGAGGCCGAATTCGGCCGCGACGAAAAACCCGTTCAGCGCGACGAGCAACATCGCGCCGACGAGGGCGAGAACCTGGGTCAAGTCGGGGGCTCCGGCAACGCAAAGCGCTCAGTATAAGGCCGGAAAAAACGCGCAAATGCCGTCGATGACCGCGGTGCGGGCACCCCGTCCTCGCGGTTACACCGGCAACGTCGGCAGCGACAGCGCGAGGTTCATCGGCGCACCGTCGGCGAGCGGCTCCGCGTCGAAACTTCCGCCGTGCGCTTCGGCCACGCGCTGGCACAGCGCGAGCACCCACGCGGCCTGTCCGCTTTCCTGCGGCTCGCGCGCCTGCACGCGCGCAAATCCTTCGAGCCGATGCGCCACCGAGTCGTCGGTCAGCGCCTCGGCCTTCGCGACGAAGCTCACGACGATCCGCAACTGCGCGTTGTCCTGGCTGACGCCGAGCGTCACGTTCGCGCCCTGCGCGCTCGCCTCCACCGCGAACACCAGCATCAGCCACAACGCCTGGCGGCAGCGCTCGGCGTCGCCGTTGATCGTCGCGCCGCACGGCATGCCGTGCTCGTCGATGCTCACGCCCCGCTCGTCCGCGAGTGCGATGCGCGCGTCGTCGATCGCGTCGTGAATCATCGCGTCCGCCGGGAACGGCTTCGTGTCGATGCGCAGCCTGCGCGTCTCGTTGCGCGTCGTGTCGACGATCCTTTCGAGCAGTTGCACCTGCTGCTCGACGCCCGTGCGAATGCCGCCGATCGCCCGTTGCGCGCTGGTGTCGGCGGCGTCGATCTTGCGCTCGAGCACGTACGCCCAGCTATGGATCGCATTCAGCGGACTGCGCAGATCGTGCGACACGCGCGACAGCACGTGGTCGCGCATGAACAGCGCGACGACCGCGCTGAGGTGCGCGATGCGTTCGGAGCGGGAAGGGGAATTGGTGGCCATCGGTGTCCTCGTCTGTCCTGGCACGGGCGCCAAAAGCAGCCCTCATTATAGGCAGCGGCCCGCCCGCAGCGGGCCCTGTCGATTCAAACCGCCTACAATGGCGGCTTTACTGTCAATCTGTTCAGGAGCAACCCATGTCTATCGTGACCACCGCATCCGGCCTCAAGTACGAGGATGTGACCGAGGGCACCGGCGCCGAAGCGCGCGCGGGGCAAACCGTCAGCGTCCACTACACCGGCTGGCTGACGGACGGCCAGAAATTCGATTCGAGCAAGGACCGTAACGACCCGTTTGATTTCGTGCTCGGCGGCGGCATGGTCATCAAGGGTTGGGACGAAGGCGTGCAAGGCATGAAGGTCGGCGGCGTGCGCCGTCTGACGATTCCGCCTCAACTCGGCTACGGTGCGCGCGGCGCGGGCGGCGTGATTCCGCCGAATGCGACGCTCGTCTTCGAAGTCGAACTGCTCGACGTCTGACGATTTCCGCGAGCAAGCCGCGTGCCGCGATGAATCCGCACCATCACGCCCCCGTCACCGCGCCCGGCGTCGAGTTGCGCCGCTACGGCGCGGTCGAGTCGACCGATCTGCACGACTTCCACCAGATCGTGCTCGGCTTCGACGGCGGGATGCAGATGACCGTCGACGGCGTCGGTGCGTGCATCGACTTTCGCTCGGCGTGGCTCGTGCCGGCCGGCGCGCGGCACGACTACGCGGGCATCGGCGAGAACCGGCAACTGGTGCTCGATCTGCCTGCGGCGTCGCTCGCGGTGCCCGCGAGGCTGTTCGATGCGCCGCGCGCGGTGCGGATCGATCCGGCGTTCACCGAACTCGTTCGGCGGATTGCGGCGCAGGCCGGCGCGCGGCCGGCTAACGCGCCGGGCGACGGCGAGGTTCGCTCGCGCCGTTTCCACTGGGATGCGTCCGCGCGATTGTGCGCGGCGATGCTGTCGCAAACGGGCATCGAGCCCGACGCCGCCGCCCGCGCGGCGAGCGGCCTCGACTTCGCGCGCATCGACCGCTGGCTGCGCGCGCACCTCGCGCAGCCGCTGCGGATCGCCGACCTCGCCGCGCATTGCGGCTTCGGCATGCGGCGCTTTCACGAACTGTTCGTCGACGCATTCGGCGAGACGCCGCATCGCTATCTGCAGCGCCTGCGGCTCGATACGGCGATCACGCTGCTCGCCGATCCGCGCCGTACGTTGACGGACATTGCACTCGACGTCGGCTTCGGCGATCAGAGCGCGTTCACGCATGCGTTCACGAGGCGTTTCGGGATCGCGCCGGGGCAATGGCGCGCGCTGCCGGCGCATTGAATGCAATGCGCCGCACGGCGTGCGGCGCGAAACCACGATGGAAAGCACCGCGATGCGGCGCTTTCGATACGGCCCGTCAAGCCGCGGCGTTCCGCTGCTCGACGCCCGCGAGCGCTTTCTTGTCGGCGAGCACCGCCGGCGAAACCTCGAACGCCGACACCGCATTCTTCAACTGCTGCGTCTGCTGATACAGCGACGCGGCGGCCGCCGCGGCCTGTTCGACGAGCGCCGCGTTCTGTTGCGTCATCTCGTCCATTTGCGTCATCGCCTGGTTCACCTGATCGATGCCGATGCTCTGCTCGCGCGCCGAAGCGCTGATGCCCGCCATCATCTGCGCGACGCGCGAGATGGATTGCGTGACCTCCTGCATCGCGCTTCCCGCCTGCACGACGAGTTCGGAGCCGCCGCGGATCTGGTCGACCGATTCGCTGATCAGCGTCTTGATCTCCTTCGCCGACTGCGCGCTGCGCTGCGCGAGCGCGCGCACTTCTCCGGCGACGACCGCGAAGCCGCGGCCCTGCTCGCCCGCGCGCGCCGCCTCGACCGCCGCGTTGAGCGCGAGGATGTTCGTCTGAAACGCAATGCCGTCGATCACGCCGATGATCTCCGCGATCCGGTCCGAGCTGTGCGCGATGCCCTGCATCCGCCCGACGACGTCGTTCACGACGCCGCTGCCGCGCGCCGTCGCGTCGAGCGCGGTATCGGCCAGCGCGTTCGCCTCGTGCGAGTTGTCGGCCGTGTTGCGCACGGTGCCGGTCAGCTGCTCCATGCTCGCGGCGGTCTCTTCGAGCGACGCGGCCTGGTTTTCGGTGCGCGCGGAGAGGTCCGTGTTGCCCGCCGCGATTTCGTTCGCGCCCGTGTGAATCGAGTCCGCCGCTTCGCGCACCGCGTGCACGGTGCGCGCGAGGCTCGCCTGCATCGCCGCGAGCCCGTCGAACAGCCGGCCGATCTCGTTGCGGCCGCGCGACGCGATACGCTCGTCGAGACGCCCGCGCGCAATGCGCTCGAAATGGCGACCCGCTTCTTCGAGCGGCTCGACCACGCCGCGCCGCAGCGCGAAGTACACGGCGACCGCGAGCGCGACCAGCACCGCGAACGTCGCGACACTGACGATGCGAAAGAGCGCGAGCCGCGCGTCGATCGAATCGAGCGACTGCTGCGACGCGGTGCTGCTGAACGTCACGAACCTGTCGAGTTCGGCCAGATACGCGTCCTGATACGACTGCGTCGGCTGGTCCAGATACGCCTTCACATTGTTCGCTTCCAGATACTGCGCAAGCTCGCCGAGCGCCGTATGCAACGTCTCGTAGCGCGGCGCGAGCGCGGCCACGCGCGCGCGATCCTCTTCGCTGATCTGCGGCGAGTGGGCGAACGCGTCGAACGTGCGGTTCGCGAGGTCGAGCTGCTCGCGCGCGTGCGCGATGATCGCGGACGGCGGCGTGCCGCCGCCCACGAGTCGAGTGCCGGCGCGCGCGAGGTTCAGGCGCGCGTCCATCAGGTGCTGGGTGGTTTTCTGGATCGCGTCTGCCTGATGCAGCGCGACCTTCGACAGGTCGCTGACGTCGGAGTGGGTGCTGGTCAACGACCAGAAGCCGAGGCCTTCCGTAATGAGCTGCAACACGCAGAAGGCGACGAGGATACACAGAAGGCCGGTTGAGACCTTTATCTTGCTGAACATCTTGATTACCCGATAGGGAAGCGAACAATTCCCGCGAGCGGATCGCACCCGCGGCCTGGCTGCATTTACGGCAGCCCACGGCCCGGCGCTTGAGTGTCCCGAGCGAAAAATCAACGAACGCGCCGCCGTTGCAGCGGCATAAAAACGGGGACAAAAAAACCGCCCGATCGACGGGCGGTTTTCACGAGCCGCGCTCGCGCGCGGCGACTTCAGCGATTCACTTTGCGGCGTCCAGCCCATGCGCGAGATCGCCGCGAATGTCCTGCACGTTTTCGAGCCCCACCGCCAGCCGGATCAGCCCTTCGGTGATGCCCGCCGCCGCGCGCGCTTCCGGCGTGATGCGGCCGTGCGTGGTCGTCGCCGGGTGCGTGATCGTCGTGCGCGTGTCGCCGAGATTGCCGGTGATCGAGCAGATCTTCGTGCTGTCGATCACGCGCCACGCGTTCGCGCGCTGCGCTTCGGGCGTGTCGCCCTTCACCTCGAACGACACGATCGCGCCGCCCGCCTTTTGCTGACGCATCGCGAGCGCGTGCTGCGGATGCGACGCGAGCCCCGGATAAAACACGCGCTTGACCGCCGGATGCTGCTCCAGCCAGCCCGCGATTTCGAGCGCATTCGCCGACTGCTTTTCGACGCGCAGCGACAGCGTCTCCATCCCCTTCAGCAGTACCCACGCGTTGAACGCGGACAGCGTCGGCCCCGCGCTGCGCACGAACGGAAACACCTTCTCCATGATGAACTTGCGCGAGCCGACCAGCGCGCCGCCGAGCACGCGGCCCTGGCCGTCGAGGAATTTCGTCGCCGAGTGCATCACGACGTCCGCGCCGAGTTTCAGCGGCTGCTGCAGCGCCGGGCTGCAAAAACAGTTGTCGACGACGAAGAGCGCATTCGCGGCCTTCGCGATCCTGCCGATCGCTTCGATGTCGGCGACCTCGGTGAGCGGGTTCGACGGCGTTTCGAGGAAGAACATCTTCGTCTCCGGGCGCACCGCGTTTTTCCACGCGTCGAGATCGGTCGGGTCGACGAACGTCGTCGCGATCCCGAACTTGCCGAAGATCTGCGAGAACATGCCGAGCGTCGAGCCGAAGAGGCTCTGCGAGCTGACGATGTGGTCGCCCGCCTGCAGCGCCGACATCACGACCGACAGGATCGCCGCCATGCCCGACGCGGTCGCCATGCACGCCTCGCCGCCTTCCAGCGCCGCCAGCCGGTCCTGGAACATCGTGACGGTCGGGTTCGTGAAGCGCGAGTACGTGTACGCGTCCTCGGCGTTCTTGAAGCGCTCCGCCGCTTCGGCCGCGCTGGAGAAGCAGAAGCTCGACGTGAGGAAAATCGCTTCGGAATGCTCGTTGAATTCGCTGCGCAGCGACCCCGAGCGCACGGCCAGGGTGTCGAAGTTGAAGGTATCGTCCATGTTCGTTGTGTTCCGTGGCTGACTGACTGCTGACTGAGTACTGACTGATAAGGGCGGGGCAACAAAAAGCCCGCTTTGCGTCGGCAGAAGCGGGCTTTGGTGGATCCGGGTGACAGTGACCGGTCAGCGGTGAGCGTCGGGCGCCGCGGACTGCAATGCGGCGCCGGTCGCTTTAGCTGTTTCGGGTTGCCCCGCGTCCGCAAGCTGAGATCAAATCGACGCAAGCGACCATGCTATCACGAAGATCGGGGCCGGCAGTCAGAGCGGCTGCCGGTCGCGAACTCCGGCGTTACTCCACCGACAGTTGCAGATGCAGCTGCGAGCGGACGCTGCCGCCGTCGATCGCATCGCTCGCCGCATCGCGGTCCGACTGCGCGGACGGCGCAAGGCGCGCCGTTTCGATGCGGTCGAGATACGCGCTCGTCACGTCGCCGGTGATGTAGCGGCCGTCGAAACACGACGCGTCGAACTCCTTCAGCGCCGGGTTGATGTCGCGGACCGCCTGCTTGAGCGCATCGACGTCCTGATACACCAGATGGTCCGCGCCGATGATGCGCGCGACTTCTTCATCGGTGCGGCCGTGCGCGACGAGTTCGCCGCGCGTCGGCATGTCGATGCCGTACACGTTCGGATACTTCACCGGCGGCGCCGCCGACGCGAAGATCACCTTGTTCGCGCCCGCGTGACGCGCCATCTGCACGATTTCCTGCGAGGTGGTGCCGCGCACGATCGAATCGTCGACGATCAGCACGTTCTTGCCCTTGAACTCGATGCCCATCGCGTTCAGCTTCTGGCGCACCGACTTCTTGCGCACTGCCTGGCCCGGCATGATGAACGTGCGGCCGACGTAGCGGTTCTTGAAGAAGCCTTCGCGATACTCGACGCCGAGCTTCGCGGCGACCTGCATCGCGGCGGGCCGCGACGAGTCGGGGATCGGCATCACCACGTCGATCTTCACGTCGGGCAGCTCGCGCCTGATCTTTTCGGCGAGATAGTCGCCCATGCGCAGACGCGCGTTGTAGACCGGCACGCCGTCGAGCACCGAGTCCGGACGCGCGAGATACACGAGTTCGAAGATGCAGGGATTGAGCTTCGGCGCTTCGGCACACTGCTGCGCCGAGAAGTTGCCGTCGAAATCGATGAACACGGCCTCGCCCGGCGCCACGTCGCGAACGAACTCGAAACCGATGCCTTCGAGCGCGACCGATTCCGACGCGACCATCCACTCGGTGCCTTCCGGCGTTTCGAGCTTGCCGATGCACAGCGGGCGGATGCCGAACGGATCGCGGAACGCGAGCATCCCGAAGCCGGCGACGAGCGACACGATCGCGTACGACCCGCGCACGCGGCGATGCACGCCGGACACCGCGCGAAAGAGCGCCGCCTCGTCGAGCTGCAGGCCCGAGCTGGCGAGCTGCAGTTCGTGCGCGAGCACGTTCAGCAGCACTTCGGTGTCGGAATTCGTGTTGATGTGGCGGCGATCGACGCGGAACATCTCGTCTTTCAGCTGCATCCAGTTGGTCAGATTGCCGTTGTGCGCGAGGATCAAGCCGAACGGCGCGTTCACGTAGAACGGCTGGGCTTCTTCTTCGCTCGACGCGGAACCGGCTGTCGGATAGCGCACCTGGCCGATACCGCTCGTGCCCGGCAGGCTGCGCATGTTGCGCGTGCGGAACACGTCGCGCACCATGCCGTTCGCCTTGTGCATGTGGAAAGTGCTGCCGTTCGCGGTGGCGATGCCGGCCGCGTCCTGACCGCGGTGCTGCAGCAGCAGCAGGCTGTCATAGATCAGCTGGTTGACGGGGGAACGGGAAACTACGCCTACGATGCCGCACATGGCAGGTCCTTCAAGAAACGAAATCGGTTACGGGGGCAGGGCCCAGGGCCGCGACGCCGGTTATGCGCCGCGTACCGCGTGTCATGGATGCACGTACGCAGCGAGCGGAGCGGGCAACAGCGGTTTCAGTTCGCTCACGCCGCGCTCGGCATACGGCCGCAGCAGCGCGTCGCGCCAGAATTCCTGCTGGGGCAGCTCCGTCAGGCCGCCGAGGACGACCAGAATCAGCACCAGCACGACGCCTCGCACGAGGCCGAACATCAAGCCGAGCGACCGGTCCACGCCGGACAGCCCGCTCGCGGTCACGAGCCGCGTAATCAGCGCATTCGCGACGCCGGCCACCAGCACGACGCCGATGACGATCAGCGCGAACGCGATCAGCCATTGCGTCAGCTCGCCGCCCGGCCAGTTCGCCGGAATCCACGGCACCAGGCGATCGACATAGCGGCACGCGACGATGAACGCGACCACCCAGCCGATCAGCCCGAAGATCTCGCCGACGAACCCGCGCCACGCGCCGCGCAGCGCCGACAGCCCGATCACCGCCATTACAGCGTAGTCGAATGCGGTGAACATCGGCGGATTATTCCGCGCCACCGCTGTTGGCGCCCGTCGTGCCCGCGCCGAGGCCGGCCGAGCGAACCTTGGCGATCGCCGCCGACGCCGCCGCGCGATCCGCGAACGGTCCTGCGCGCAACAGCGTGCGCGTCGTGCCGTCCGCCTCTTTCCTTCGTTCCGTATATGCGGGTACCCCCGCCGCTTTCAACTTCGACACCCAGTTGCGCGCGCTCGCATCGTCGGCGAACGAGCCGAGCTGCAGCGCGTAACGCGCGCCCGGCGGCGCAGACGGCGTGCCCGCGTCGTCGGACGACGACGGGCCCGGCTCGACGTCGGTATCGGACGGGCTCGCTTCGCGCTGGGTGACGGTCGCGGCCGTTGCCTTGTTCGGGCCCGCCTGCGATCGCGCGGCTTGCTTCGATGCGGCAGCGGGGGCAGCGGGCTTCGACGCCTGCGCGGTCTGTGTGGTTTGCGGCGCGGCACCCGGCGCGGACGACGCATTGGCCGCAGCGAGACCCGATGCGACCGGCGCCGCGTCGGCGGCCGGCGGATTGTCCGGCGCGACGCCCGCCTGGGTGTCCTGAGCGTCGTCGCGGGCGGCCGCCTTCGGCGCCGGACGGCTCGGGATGTCGATTGCGATGTCGTCGGTGACGGGCTTCGGATGCGTATCGAGAATCATCGGCAGCACGATGACGGCGGCGATCACCAGCGCGATCGCGCCGACGAGGCGGCGTCGCGCCCGCTGCTTTTCAGGCAGCGTCGGGTCGAGCAGCATCGCCTCGGCATCGCCCGACCGGTCCGGGCGGCGGCTGCGTCGCTCGACGCGAACGCTTTCGTTGCTCCGTCGGCCCGCGCCGCGATTCGAGCCGCCTTTCGAGCCCTGCCGCGCGGGCGCTTCGTCTTTCTTGCCGAACGAAAAAATTCCCATGTGTGGCTGCTTTTTGCCCCGCTCTTGCGCTACCGCGCGCCGCTTGGGGTCGGCCGCGATGCGTCAGTGCTGCTGCGATTTACGCCAGGCCATCACGCCGGCAACGGTTAGGAAACTGCCGAAAACCACGATTCTATCATTTTCAGATGCGTGTTTAACCGCATCTTGAAACGCGAGTTCAGGGGTTTCGTAGCGCACGACGCTGCTGTCCGGCCCGTCGGTCACGCCCGCTTCGCGCAGCGCCGCTTCGAGCTGTCCCGCACTCGCGCCGCGCGGACCCGGCAGCGTCGTCACGAACCAGTGGTCGATCTCGCCCTTCAGCTTGTCGATCACGCCGGCGATGTCCTTGTCGCGCATCGAGCCGAACACCGCGTACGTGTACGGAAAGTAGCCCATGCTGCCGAGATTCTGCGCGAGCACCGCCGCCGCGTGCGGATTGTGGCCCACGTCGAGCACCGTCGACGGCCGGCCCGGCAGCACCTGGAAGCGTCCCGGCAATTCGACGTTCGCGAGCCCGAGGCGGATGTCCTGCGCGGACACCGGCAGCCGGTCGCGCATCGCTTCGAGCGCCGCGAGCGCCGCCGACGTGTTGATCAGCTGGTTCGCGCCGCGCAGCGCCGGGTACGCGAGCGCGGAACGCCGCAGCGACCGGCCGACGTAGTTCCACTGCTGGCGCTCGCTGCCGGGCTGCCCCTCGTAGCGGAAATCGCGTCCGAAGAGCCACAGTTCGGCGCCGATCGCGTTCGCGTGGTCGATGAGCGTGTGCGGCGGCATCGGATCGGCGCAGATCGCCGGCTTGCCCGCGCGGAAGATGCCGGCCTTTTCGAGCGCGATCTTCTCGCGCGTGTCGCCGAGGTATTCGGTGTGGTCGATGTCGATGCTCGTGACGATCGCGCAGTCGGTGTCGAGCACGTTGACCGCGTCGAGCCGGCCGCCGAGCCCGACCTCGAAGATCACCGCATCGAGCCCGCGCGACGCGAACAGATGCATGATCGCGAGCGTCGTGAATTCGAAGTACGTGAGCGACACGGGCTGCGCGAGCGACAGCCGCGCCGCCTCGACCGCCTCGAAATGCGGCAGCAGGTCGTCGTCGGACGCCTGCTGGCCGTCGATCCGCGCGCGCTCGTTGAACGACAGCAGATGCGGCGACGTATGGCAGCCGACGCGATAACCGGCCTTCAGCAGGATCGTTTCGAGAATCGCGCAGGTCGAGCCCTTCCCGTTGGTGCCGCCGACCGTGAAGATCGGGCAATCGAAGCGCAGTGGCAGCGCGTCCTTCACCTGGCGGATCCGGGTGAGGCCCATGTCGATGCCGACCGGATGCGCGGATTCGAGATGCGTGAGCCACGCGTCGAGGCTGGGAAAGGTACTCATCGAACGATTCGGATTAATGCGGGATACGGGGCGACTGCGGGAGCTACTGCGCCGGCACGCGAAGGTTCGGGCTTATCCAACCCGCCGGCAGCCCGAATTATCGCGGAAATGACAACGCGCCGCTTGCTTTCGCTCGCGGCGCGCGAAGAAGGCGCCGCGCGGCACGCGGCGCCGGGAACAACAGCGCGTCAGGCGACCGCGTCGGCGGGCTGGCGCGACAGCAGCGCGATCAGCCGGGCGATTTCCTCGCGCAGCTTGCGGCGGTCGACGATCATGTCGACCGCGCCCTTCTGCAGCAGGAATTCCGCGCGCTGGAAGCCTTCCGGCAGCTTTTCGCGCACCGTCTGCTCGATCACGCGCGGGCCGGCGAAGCCGATCAGCGCCTTCGGCTCGGCGATCACGACGTCGCCGAGGAACGCGAAGCTCGCGGACACGCCGCCCATCGTCGGATCGGTCAGCACCGAGATGAACGGCAGCTTCGCCTCGGCGAGCTTCGTCAGCATCGCGGTGGTCTTCGCCATCTGCATCAGCGACAGCAGGCTTTCCTGCATCCGCGCGCCGCCCGACGCCGTGAAGCAGATGAACGGCACCTGCTGCTCGATCGCGTTCTGCACGCCGCGCACGAAGCGCTCGCCGACCACCGAGCCCATCGAGCCGCCCATGAACGAGAACTCGAAGCACGCGACCACGACCGGCAGCGTGTGAATCGCGCCGCCCATCACGACCATCGCGTCGGTTTCGCCGGTTTCGTCCATCGCCTCTTTCAGGCGCTCCGGATACTTGCGGCTGTCCTTGAACTTCAGCGCGTCGACCGGCACGATCTCCTGGCCGATTTCATAGCGGCCTTCCGGATCGAGCAGCGCATCGAGCCGCTCGCGCGCGCCGATCCGCATGTGGTGGTCGCACTTCGGGCACACGTGCTGGTTGGCCTCGACGTCGTTGCGATACAGCACCGCCTCGCAGTTCGGGCACTTGATCCATAGCCCTTCCGGAATGCCCTTGCGGCTCTTCGGATCGGTTTGCTTGATTTTCGGCGGCAGCAGTTTGTCGAGCCAGCTCATTACTGTTTCCTTCGTTGACCTTCATGACGCGCAATGCTCTCAATGCTCTCGGGGACGGGATCCGACCCCGAGCATTGCGCGAAAAGCGGATTTTACCGCGTACCGGCCGCTACGGCCCCGGTTGCCGCGTCCATCGCCTTGCGAATCCCGGCGATGAAGCCCTTGAGCGTGTCGGCGGCCGTCTCCGGCGGGGACTGCTGCAGCAGCTGCACGATGCGGCTGCCCACCACGACGGCGTCGGCGATTTCGGCGATCGCGGCGGCCGTCTGCGCATCGCGGATCCCGAAGCCGACGCCCACCGGCACCGGCACATGCGCCTTGATGGCCGGGATTTTACCCGCGATGCTGGAAACGTCCAGATTCGCGGCGCCCGTCACGCCCTTCAGCGACACGTAGTACACGTAGCCGCTCGCCAGGGCGCCGACCTCGGCGATCCGCTCGTCGGTGGACGTCGGCGCAAGCAGGAAGATCGGGTCGATGTCCGCCGCCTGCATCGTGCGCGCGAAGTTCGCCGACTCTTCGGGCGGGTAGTCGACGATCAGCACGCCGTCCACGCCCGCGTCCTTCGCGGCCGCGACGAATGCGTCCGTGCCCATCCGCTCGATCGGGTTCGCGTAGCCCATCAGCACGACCGGCGTCTTGCTGTCGGTCTCGCGAAAGCGCTTCACGTCGGCGAGCACGTGGCGCAGCGTCACGCCCTTCGCGAGCGCGCGCTCCGACGACTGCTGGATCACCGGACCGTCGGCCATCGGGTCCGAAAACGGCACGCCGAGTTCGATCACGTCGGCGCCGCCCGCGGCGAGCGCGTGCATGAACTCGACCGTGCGCGCCGGGTCCGGGTCGCCCGCGGTGATGAACGGGATCAGGCCCTTGCGGCGCTCCTTGGCGAGCCTGTCGAATGTGTTCTTGATACGGGACATCGCAAAGTCCTCTGTCTGATTAATGTGCTGCGCGAGAAGGCGGCAGACGGCGGCGCGTCATGCGCCGGCGTCCACGGTCCCCGCGGCTCGCGCGTGGGCGGCGGTCGATGCCGCCGCGCTCACGCGTTCGCGCGCAATCGCGCAGTAACTTTCGTTGATTTCATAGCCGACGAATTCGCGGTTCTGGCGCGCGCACGCGACCGCGGTGGTGCCGCTGCCCATGAACGGGTCCAGCACGCGGCCGCCGGGCGGGCAACTCGCGAGCACCATCCGCTCGACGATCTCCAGCGGCTTCTGCGTCGGATGATCGACCCGCTCCGCATGCTGCCGGTGCAGCCGCGACACCGACCACACGTCCTTCGGGTTGTAGCCGAGCTCCAGCCACTTGCTGCCTTCGAACAATTTGCGCGAACGCGCCTTCTTCGTGACGGCATCGTACGGGATACGCACGGGATCGAGGTCGAAGTAATAGTCCTTCGACACCGCGAAAAACCCGATGTTGTCGTGCACCGACGTGAACCGGCGCGTCGTGCCGCCCATGCTCGGCACGCGCCGGTCCCACACGATCTCGTTGATCATCGTGAGCTTCGACTTCAGGAACACGAAGATCTCGGGCGCGTATTGCCACGTGCAGAACACGTACAGCGAACCGGTGGGCTTCAGCTTCGGGATCGCGAGCGTCAGCCATTCGCGGGTCCACGCGAGGAAGTCCTCGCCGGTGCGCATGTCCGAGTCGTTGCCGTAGTCCTTGCCGAGCCCATACGGCGGATCCGCGACGATCAGGTCGATCGACGCATCCGGCAGATTCGCCGCGTCGGTCAGGAAGTCGCGGTTCATGAGCCGGATGCCGTCCGGCACCGTGGCAACGCGCGACGCCGACGACGGCTGCACGGTCGCCGTGTCGTCGGCCGGCGCGCTGCACGGCGCCTGCGGTTGCGGTTCGTCGAACGCGTCGCGCATCGTCACGGCGTCAGAACTGGATGCCCGAGCGCTCGGCGACGGTATGCATGTCCTTGTCGCCGCGGCCCGACAGGTTCACCAGCAGGATTTTGTCCTTCGGCAACGTCGGCGCGAGCTTCGCCGCATACGCGAGCGCGTGGCTCGATTCGAGCGCCGGAATGATCCCTTCGATCCGGCAGCAGTCGTGAAACGCCTTCAGCGCTTCTTCGTCGGTGATCGGCACGTACTGCGCGCGACCGCTGTCCTTCAGCCACGCGTGCTCGGGACCGACGCCCGGATAGTCGAGGCCCGCCGACACCGAATGCGTCTCGATGATCTGCCCGTTCTCGTCCTGCAGCAGATACGTGCGGTTGCCGTGCAGCACGCCCGGCGTGCCGCCCATCAGCGACGCCGCGTGGCGGCCCGTCTCGATGCCGTCGCCGGCCGCCTCGACGCCGATCAACTGCACCGAACTGTCGTCGATATACGGGTAAAAGATCCCCATCGCGTTCGAACCGCCGCCGACGCACGCGATCACCGCATCCGGCTGGCGGCCGGTCATTTCGGGCATCTGCACGCGGCATTCGTCGCCGATCACGCGCTGGAAGTCGCGCACCATCATCGGATACGGATGCGGGCCCGCCACGGTGCCGATGATGTAAAACGTGTTCTCGACGTTCGTGACCCAGTCGCGCATCGCCTCGTTCAGCGCGTCCTTCAGCGTGCGCGAGCCGGATTCGACCGGCACGACGGTCGCGCCGAGCAGCTTCATCCGGTATACGTTCGCCGCCTGGCGGCGCACGTCCTCGGCGCCCATGTAGACGACGCACTCCATCCCGAAGCGCGCGGCGATCGTCGCGGTCGCGACGCCATGCTGGCCCGCGCCCGTTTCGGCGATCACGCGCGGCTTGCGCATGCGCTTGGCGAGCAGCGCCTGGCCGATCACGTTGTTCACCTTGTGCGCGCCGGTATGGTTCAGGTCTTCGCGCTTCAGGTAGATCTGCGCGCCGCCGAGCAGCGCGCTCCAGCGGTCTGCGTGATAGATCGGCGACGGACGGCCGACGTAATGCTTCAGTTCGCGCTGATATTCGGCGACGAATTCGGGATCGTGCTGGTATTTCGCGTAGGCTTCGCGCAGTTCGTCGATCGCCTGCATCAGCGTTTCGGCGACGAACACGCCGCCATACTGGCCGAAGTGGCCACGTTCATCGGGCAAGTTGTACATGAGTCACTCTCTTCTACCGGCGCCGCCCCGCCGCGTTGCGCGGACCTCGGGATTGCGGCTGCCGGAATCGTCCCACTGGGTCATTGAGCGTCCGCCGCGCGCACCGCGCCGACAAACGCCGCCATACGGGCGTGATCCTTCACGCCCTTTGCACCCGGCACTTCGATGCCACTGGAGACATCGACAGCGAACGGGCGCACCTGACGGATCGCCTCACTGACGTTTTGCGCGTTCAACCCACCACTCAAAACGGCCCGACGCGCGAGCCCTGCGGGAATAAGTGACCAATCGAAGACCTTTCCGCCGCCGCCGTAGCCTTCGACGTGAGTGTCGAACAGCAGGCCGCTGGCTGAGGAATAAGAATCTGCCGATTCTATCAAATCGGTTTCGCGAGTATCCGACGCAACGCGAAGCGCGCGCAACCAGGGCAAACCGGCAACCGACGCGAGCGATTCGCATTGCGCGGGCGTTTCGTCGCCGTGGAACTGCAGCAGCGTCAGCGACACGTTGCTCGCGACCTCGCCGATCCACTGCGGCGTCGCGTTCACGAACAGGCCGACCACCGATACGAACGGCGGAATCTCGCGCGTCAGCTCGACCGCTTGCGCGACGCTGACCGAGCGCGGGCTCGGCGGGTAGAACACGAGGCCGATCGCATCGGCGCCCAGTTCGATCGCGTGCGCGACGGATTCGCGCGTCGACAGCCCGCACAGCTTGATGCGCGTGCGATGCAGCGGCGCGGGGGCGGCGTCGCCGGGTGGTTGCGGCGCGGTGGGTTCGGTGGAGATCGTCATGGTGGGGCGGCTCTTAATGCGAGGTTTGCGTGCTACAGCAGCTCGAGTGGACGGCTCGCGGGCGCGATCATGCCGCGTTTCGCGGATCGTCGCCGTCGTCGCCGTCGTCGCCGTCGTCGGCCCAGATGGCGCTCCACGGCACGCTGCCCGTGTGCGCCGCGGGGACGGCAAACGACTCAGGATAGCCTACGCGCGCGAGATACAGGCCATCGGGCATGAACGTCGGCGCCGCGCGCGTGCGGTCGCGGCCCGCGAGCACGTCGGCGAGCCACGCCGCCGGGTAGCGCCCGCGACCGACCGCGACCAGACATCCCATCAGGTTGCGCACCATGTGATGCAGGAACGCATTCGCGCGAAAGCGGAAATGGATGAAGTCGCCCTGCGGCCGGATGTCGATCTGATACAGATGCTTGACCGGCGTCTTCGCCTGACACTCGGACGAACGGAACGCCGAAAAATCATGCTCGCCGATCAGGTGCGCGGCGGCCTCGCGCATCGCGTCGACGTCGAGCGGCGTGTGGATCCAGCCGGCGCGCGCCGCGAGCATCGGCGAGCGCACCGGATGCACATACAGCACGTAGTAGTAGGTGCGCTCGAACGCGGAGAAGCGCGCGTGGAACGCGTCCGGCATCGCCTGCGCCCACTGCACGGCGACCGTCGGCGGCAGGAACGCATTCGTGCCGCGCACCCACGAGAACGGCGTGCGGTCCAGTTCGGTGTCGAAGTGCACGACCTGACCGAGCCCGTGCACGCCGGTATCGGTGCGACCCGCGACGACCGTCGGCAGCGACACGCACGCGAACTCGCGCAACGCGTGCTCCAGCGCGTCCTGCACCGTCTTGCCGTGCGGCTGCGACTGCCATCCGCAGAACGCGGCGCCGTCGTACTGGATTCCTAGCGCGATACGCATACGGCCGGCATCAGGACAGCGGAGCGAGCGTCGCGAGCAGCGCTTGCGCGTCGGCACGCGTCGCGTGGTCGTTCGATTCGATCACTTCGTTGATCAGCGTACGCGCGCCGGTCAGATCGCCGAGCGCGATGTACTCCTGCGCGAGTTCGAGCTTGTTGCGCGCGATCCGCGCCAGTTGCTCCGGCGTGAAGACGGGCAGCGGGTCCGCGGAATCGGGCGGCAGGTTCAGGTCGAAATCGAGCGACAGCGTGCCGAAGCGCGCGGCGCCGAGCCCCGCGATCGATCCCGCGCCGGACGTGCCGGCCTCGATCTCGCCGCCTGCGGGCGGTGCGGGCGGCTCGTCGAGCGGCAGCGACTGACGCTCGATCGTCTCGAAAGAGGCGACCGGCCCCGTCGGCGACGGCGCGACGCCGGCCGGCTCGCCGACGCGCTGCGGCAGCGGCATGTCGAGCGCGTCCAGGGCGGCGGCGGCGTCGGCCGGGAACTCGGTGGGCGGGGTCGCGTGGTCGGGTGCGGCGTCCGGCTCGGGAGTCGGCGTGGGCTCTTGCGGCGGATGTTGCGCGAGTTCGTCTGCGGCGGGCGGTTCGTGCGGCGGATGCTGCGGCTCGTCATCGTGCTGCGCGGTCTCGTCGGCCGGTGGCTGTGCAGGTTCGACGTGCGGAGCGGCCTGCTCCGGCTCTTCTGCGTCGTGGGCTTCCTGCGCATGGAGTCGAGCCGCCTCGATGCTTTCCGGCGGCAGCGCGTCGGCGCCTAGCGATGCAGCCGCTTCGAGGCTGGCCGTGTCGGACGCATTCGCCAGCGTTTCCGGCTCGCCCGGCTCGACGCCGCGCGGCTGCGGTTCGTCGTGCGTGCGAACGTCGTGGCGCTCCGGCTCGGCGGCGACGTCTTCTTCGGCCGGCACCGGCGCGCCGTGCGGCGTTTCGAACACCGTCGGCGGCAGCGCGTCGGCGCCGAGCGACGACGCGGCCGCAAAGCCGGCTGCGTCGGTCATCTGCCCGGGCGTGTCGGCGGGCGTCGGCTCGCCGCTCGTCGCTGCGCGGGACACGGCGGCGTCGCCGTCACCGGACGGCGGCTGCGCCGCTTGTGGCTTGCGCCGGCGCATCATCACGCGAATCAGCAACAGCAGCACCACGGCGACGATCGCCGCGACAATGCCGATCGCGGACGGCAGCCATGCGGCCTCGCCCGCCTTCGCGCCGCCCGCCGTGCCGGCGACCGGCGCTGCCGCGCCCCCATTGGCCGGCGCGGCAGCCGACGGTCCGTTGGCGCCGGACTGCGCGGACGTGCCGATGCCGTGCTTCTGCAACGCCATCAACACGCGGTTCTTCAACGCGAGCAGTTCCTGGATGCTCGATACCGGCGCCTGAGGACGGCTGGCCGGCGCTCCCGCAGCGGCGCCGGACGACGCGACGGGCGCCGCCTGGATCGCGCCGGTCCACACGTGGGAATCGCTCGTCGGCGCGGCGGCCGATGCGCCCGACGCCGCCGCGGCAGCCGTCGCACTCGCGGAAGCCGCGCTTGCCGCAACGCCTGCCGATGCCGCAGGCTCGCTGGCGGCGCCCGTAGGTGCAGATGCCGCCGAAGATGCAGATGCCGCCGAAGACGCAGATGCCGCCGAAGACGCAGCCGCTGCAGAACCGCCAGCGGCCGCCCCGGCAGACGCACTCTCGGCCGTCGACGCAGCCGCCGCCGCCGATGCAGGTGCCGCCGCAGCAGCAGCGCCACCGGACGCGGCCGTCGCCACCCCGGCCGCCGCACCGCTCGCGCCCGTCGCCGCAGCGCTCGCGCCCGTCGCCGAAGACGACGCACCGGTCGCCGCCGAAGCCGTAGACGCCGCGGACACGCCCGAAGCGATGTCCGGTATCGCCGGCACGATCAGCACGGCGCCGATCCGCATCCGGCTCGGATCGTGGGCAAGCGCGCCGTGCTTCATGAATGCGTTGGGATTCGCGTCGAACAGCGCGCGGCTGACGCGGGCGAGCGTCGCCTTGTCGCGCGTCTGCGCGAGGTCCGCGGCGACGTCGTTCAACGACTGGCCGGCGCGAACCGTGTACTGCCCGGCCGACGCCGTCGACTCAGCCGACGCAGCGGACCCTGCCGACGTAGCCGACGCGCCGCTCGCGGCGGCCGCATGCGCCGCCCCGCTCGACGCGACGAGCGCCGCCGCAGCAACGGCCAACGCCGCATGTCGCGCCGGCGCGACGGTGATAGAACCGAATCTCACGATCATCAGATGCCCTGGCGCACCGCCATCGCGGTGCTTTCGATTTTGGAATTCAAGCGGACGGGAGAATCACGCGCCGCAATAAAAAAAGCGCCGCGACTCGCGCGGCGCTTTTTCAACGCTTTGTCTTAAGCGGCGCCATGACCGCGTAGTTTAAAGGATTCACTTGTCGAGCAGAATCCGCAGCATGCGGCGAAGCGGCTCCGCCGCGCCCCACAGCAACTGGTCGCCGACCGTGAACGCCGACAGGTACTCGCCGCCCATCGCGAGCTTGCGCAGCCGGCCGACCGGCACCGTCAGCGTGCCCGTCACCACCGACGGCGACAGGTCGCGAATCGACGCTTCGCGCTCGTTCGGCACGACCTTCACCCAGTCGTTCGCCGACGCGAGGATGCCGTTGATCTCGTCGAGCGGGACGTCCTTCTTCAGCTTGATCGTCAGCGCCTGCGAGTGGCAGCGCATCGCGCCGATCCGCACGCACAGCCCGTCGACCGGAATCGAGCCCGGCTCGCCCATGGCCGGCTTGCCGAGGATCTTGTTGGTCTCCGAGCCGCCCTTCCACTCTTCCTTCGACATCCCGTTGCCGAGATCCTTGTCGATCCACGGGATCAGCGAGCCGGCGAGCGGCACGCCGAAATGGGCGGTCGGCATCGCGTCGCTGTGCATCGCGGCCAGCACCTTGCGGTCGATGTCGAGAATCGCCGACGACGGGTTCGCGAGGTCGGCGCTCACCGCGCCGTGCAGCGTGCCCATTTGCGACAGCAGCTCGCGCATGTTCTGCGCGCCCGCGCCCGAGGCCGCCTGATACGTCATCGCGGTCATCCAGTCGACGAGGTTCTCGCGGAACAGGCCGCCGAGCGCCATCAGCATCAGACTGACCGTGCAGTTGCCGCCGATGAAGTCCTTCTGCCCCTTGACGAGCGCGTTCTTGATCACGTCGAGGTTGACCGGGTCGAGCACGATGACCGCGTCGTCCTTCATCCGCAGCGACGATGCCGCGTCGATCCAGTAGCCCTTCCAGCCCGCCGCGCGCAGCTTCGGGTACACGTCGTTCGTGTAGTCGCCGCCCTGGCACGTGATGATCGCGTCGCACTTCGCAAGCTCCGCGATGTTGTTCGCGTCCTTGAGCTTCGTCTCGTTTTTGGCGAACGACGGCGCCGCGCCGCCTGCGTTGCTGGTGCTGAAGAACACCGGTTCAATCAGGTCGAAATCGCGTTCTTCCTGCATGCGCTGCATCAGCACGCTGCCGACCATGCCGCGCCAACCTACGAGACCTACGTTCATGACTAACCCTTGAAATGGACACTTCCCCGCCTCTTTCGCCCGCAGTGACCGCGCGGGGAAGATGAGCGGGCACGACGGACGATCAGCGCTTCGTGAGCGTTTTGGTCGAAATCGTTTTGATCGTGATGATCGTGGCGATGGCGTGCGAAATCCGACGGGCCGTCGTGCCGCCGTGGAATTTCGAAATCGAGGTGATCTGGGGGATCGTCGCCATCGCGCGATTTTACATGAGAAACCGCCCAAATGGGCGGCTTTCCTTGCTGCTCGCCGTGCTTACAGCGCCGCGACGACCGCGTCGCCCATCGCCACGGTGCCGACCTGCCGGCAGCCCGGCGTGACGATATCGGCGGTGCGGTAGCCCTGTTCGAGCACCTTCTTCACTGCGCGCTCGATGCGATCGGCCTGTTCGGCGCGATTGAGCGAGTAGCGCAGCATCATCGCGGCCGACAGGATCGTCGCGAGCGGATTCGCGATGCCCTTGCCCGCGATGTCCGGCGCCGAACCGTGCGACGGCTCGTAGAGCCCCTTGTTGTTCGCATCGAGCGACGCCGACGGCAGCATGCCGATCGAGCCGGTCAGCATCGCGGCCTCGTCCGACAGGATGTCGCCGAACATGTTGCCGGTGACGACCACGTCGAACGCCTTCGGCGCCTTCACGAGCTGCATCGCCGCGTTGTCGACGTACATGTGCGACAGCTCGACGTCCGGGTATTCCTTCGCGACGTCGATCATCACGTCCTTCCACAGCTGGGACGTTTCGAGCACGTTCGCCTTGTCGACCGACGTCAGCTTCTTCTGACGCTTTTGCGCCGCCTGGAACGCGACGTGCGCGATGCGGCGCACTTCCGGCTCCGTGTAGCGCATCGTGTCGAAGCCTTCGCGCGCGCCCTTGAACGGGCCGTCCGGCGCCTCGCGCGTGCCGCGCGGCGAGCCGAAATAGATGTCGCCGTTCAGTTCGCGCACGATCAGGATGTCGAGGCCCGCGACGATCTCGGGCTTCAGCGACGACGCGCCGGTCAACTGCTCATAGCAGATCGCCGGACGGAAGTTCGCGAACAGCTGCAGATGCTTGCGCAGCCCGAGAATCGCCTGCTCGGGACGCAGCGCGCGTTCGAGCGAGTCGTACTTCCAGTCGCCGACCGCGCCGAACAGGATCGCGTCCGCTTCCTTCGCGAGCGCGAGCGTCGCGTCCGGCAGCGGATGGCCGCTCGCCTCGTAGCCCGCGCCGCCGACCGGCGCCTCTTCCAGCTCGAACGGCTCGCCGAGCGCGTTCAGCACCTTGACGGCTTCCTTGACGATCTCGGGACCGATGCCGTCGCCCGGCAACACTGCAATCTTCATCCGATGTTTCCTCGTTGTTGTTCCGTTAAGCGTTCGTCGCGTGCGCGTGAATCGCGCATCAGCCGACGATGCGGTGATTCAGCCACGGCTGGCGCGCGAGGCGCTCCGCTTCGAACTGGCGAATCTCGTCCGCGTGACGCAGCGTGAGGCCGATGTCGTCGAAACCGTTCAGCAGGCAATAGCGGCGGAACGCGGCCACTTCGAACGGATATTCGGTCGCGCCGTCGGTGGTGCGCACAACCAGCTTGTCGAGATCGATCGTCAGCTTGAAGCCGTTGAACGCGACCGTCTCGTTGAACAGGTGATCGACCTGCTGTTCGGACAGCACGATCGGCAGCAGGCCGTTCTTGAAGCAGTTGTTGTAGAAGATGTCCGCGAAGCTCGGCGCGATGATCGCGCGAAAGCCATACTGCTGCAGCGCCCACGGCGCGTGTTCGCGCGAGCTGCCGCAGCCGAAGTTCTTGCGTGCGAGCAGCACCGATGCGCCCTGGTAGCGCGGCTGGTTCAGCACGAAGTCCGGGTTCAGCGGGCGCTTCGAGTTGTCCTGACCGGGCTCGCCGTGATCGAGATAACGCCATTCGTCGAACGCGTTCGGGCCGAAACCGGTGCGCTTGATCGACTTCAGGAACTGCTTCGGGATGATCGCGTCGGTGTCCACGTTCTCGCGATCGAGCGGCGCCACGAGGCCGGTGTGTACGATGAATTTTTCCATGATCGTGATCCTGTGCGTGTGCGTGACTTACGCGAGCTTGCGAATGTCGACGAAGTGCCCTTCGATCGCCGCGGCGGCGGCCATCGCAGGGCTCACGAGGTGCGTGCGTCCGCCCGTGCCCTGACGGCCTTCGAAATTGCGGTTCGACGTCGATGCGCAACGCTCGCCCGGCTCGAGGCGGTCGGCGTTCATCGCGAGACACATCGAGCAGCCCGGCTCGCGCCACTCGAAGCCCGCTTCGGTGAACACCTTGTCGAGCCCTTCGCGCTCGGCCTGCGCCTTCACGAGGCCCGAGCCCGGCACGATCATCGCGAGGCGCACGTTCGACGCGACGCGGCGACCGAGCTTCTTCACGACATAAGCGGCGGCGCGCAGGTCTTCGATGCGCGCGTTCGTGCAGGAACCGACGAACACCTTGTCGATCTTGATCGATTCGATCGGCGTATCCGGTTCGAGCGCCATGTATTGCAGCGCGCGTTCCATCGCGCTGCGCTTGACCGGGTCCTTCTCGCGCTCGGGATCGGGCACGCGGCCGTCGATCGACGTGACCATTTCCGGCGACGTGCCCCACGTGACCTGCGGGACGATTTCGGCCGCGTTCAGCTCGACCACGCGATCGAAGTGCGCGCCGTCGTCCGAGCGGAACGTCTTCCAGTACGCGACCGCCTGCTCCCATTCCGCGCCCTGCGGCGTGAACGGACGGCCCTTGAGGTAGTCGATCGTCGTGTCGTCGACGGCGACCATGCCGGCGCGCGCGCCCGCTTCGATCGCCATGTTGCAGACCGTCATGCGGCCTTCCATCGACAGCGCGCGGATCGTCGAGCCGCCGAATTCGATCGCGTAACCGGTGCCGCCCGCGGTGCCGATCTTGCCGATGATCGCGAGCACGATGTCCTTCGCGGTGCAGCCGCGCGGCAGCGCGCCTTCCACCTTCACGAGCATGTTCTTGCTCTTCTTTTGCAGCAGCGTTTGCGTGGCGAGCACGTGCTCGACCTCGGACGTGCCGATGCCGTGCGCGAGCGCGCCGAACGCGCCGTGCGTGGACGTGTGCGAATCGCCGCAGACGATCGTCATGCCGGGCAGCGTCGCGCCCTGCTCCGGCCCGATGATGTGGACGATGCCCTGGCGCTTGTCGTTCATCTTGAACTGCGTGATGCCGTACGAGTCGCAGTTCGAGTCGAGCGTGTCGACCTGCAGCTTCGACACCGGATCAGCGATCCCGTGGCTGCGGTCGGTGGTCGGCACGTTGTGGTCGGACACCGCGAGGTTCGCGCTGATGCGCCATACCGGGCGCTCATGCAGTTTCAGCCCTTCGAAAGCCTGCGGGCTCGTGACTTCGTGCAGCAAATGACGGTCGATATAGAGGAGCGTCGTGCCGTCTTCTTCGGTGTGGACTACGTGCGAGTCCCACAATTTGTCGTAGAGAGTCTTTGCCATGATGTGCGGGGAGTGAGTGACTGCGGGCAAGAGATTGGTCCGCCGATTATGCCACGCACACCGCGGCCTTTGCTCGTCCGCCCGAAAAAACCCGATAAAAAACAGTGGGTTGGGTGGTAGTGGCGATACCTGTATCGGCGTTACCCGGCAGCCGGGCGGCACGCGCCGCGCCAGCGCGCCCCACTCAGCTCGTGCCGGTCAGCTGCGCATAGACATCGTGCGAAATGTGCAGCAGCGTTTCCGGCGACAACCCGCCCGACACCGCATAGCTGAACCGCCCGTCCGCCCAGTAGTAGACCTTCACGGGTCCGTCCGCGTAGAGCCGGAACGCGCTCGTCGCCGCTTCGGTGATGCGCGACTCGATGCACACCGTCAGCCGCTCGCCGCTCGCATTGCGATACATGTATTCGACGATCGAACCGTTTTCACCCGGCAACATGCGGCCACCGGACAGTTCGAAGCCGCTCGCGGTCAGCACCGGCGCATGCGTGTTCGTGCCGAGTTGACCGGCGATCCAGCGCGTCGATTCCTCTTCGCGTCCGGCGCCCATCGTCGCCGGACGCAGCACGGCCGGCATGTACACGACGTGCGCAATCGCGGCGGCGCGCGCGAAGCCTGCGCCGCCTTCATCGCCCGCCGTTTGCACGACGCGCGCGTCGGTGTCCGACTCCGCGGTCGAGCGGCCCGTCTGCATCAGCGTGCCGATCCCGATGCCGACGATCAGCGCGGCGGCCATCCCCGCGAATTGCGGCGCGTTCGCCGCGAACCATCCGCGCCGCTTGGATGCGGGCCGCGCGAGGCGCGACGGAATCGGCTCGCGCAAGATGCGGTCGTAACGCTGATGAAGCATGTCGTTCAGCGCGGCGTAATCGCTCGCTCGCGCGGCAAGCTCCGGATCGCGCTGCAACCGGTCCTCGACTTCGCGCCGACGCTCGCCGGACAGCATCCCATCCACGTACGCATGCAGATCGTCATCGCCGATCTCAGGGTTGCGATCGTTCATTTCACCACCTTCAACTTTGTGTCCTGGCGGGTTCCCGCCATCAATGCGCGCAGGCGTTCGCGTCCGCGCGACAGTCGCGACATCACCGTGCCGACCGGAATGTCGAGCGCGCTCGCCACGTCCGTGTAGCTCATCTCCTCGATCCCGATCAGCAGCACGACCTCGCGCTGCCCGGCCGGCAGCCGCTGCAGCGCGACGTCGAGATCGCGCACTTCGAGCGGATTCGTCTGGCTCGCGGGCACGGCGACATCGGCGTGATCGAAATCCTCGTCGTCGATCGACACGTGCAGCGAGCGCGCCGACGCCCTGCGCACCTGGTTCACGAACAGGTTGTGCATGATCGTGAAGAGCCACGCGCGCAGATCGGTGCCCGCCCGGAACTGCGCGAGATGGCCGAGCGCGCGCTCGAGCGTGTCCTGCACGAGATCGTCCGCGAGGTCGCGATTGTTGACGAGTGCACGCGCATAGCGCCGAAGGCGCGGCACGTGTTCGTATAACTGGTCACGCACGTCCATGATCGAGGTTCCCTGTGCGGTTCATTGCGGCGTCCGCGCGATCGTGCGAACGCCGACCGTCCGCTCCGCGTCGGCGACGCGCGATTCCGTCATCGGCCATGGCGCGCGTCCGTCAGTGCATCGGCCGCGCGCATCATGCCGGGTACCGTCGCGGGGCCGGCGATTACGTAGCGGCGCGTGACGTGCGTCCACATCAACAGCCGGTACGGCCCGATCCGATGCGCGAGCCATTGCGGGCGCGGCGGAACGTTCAGCGACGGCGCGCTCAGCAGCACGACGCGCGTGCCGTCCGGACTTGCATACACAAAGCGCGCCGCCCGCGCGACGAGCCCGGCCTTCATCGAGCCCACCGATACGAGCCGCAGCCCGACCGACGTCAGGTCCGGCGCGGCGGCGAGGTCGGCCGCCGACGGCCCATGCTGCGGGTCGGGACGCACGCTCGGGTCCATCAGCACCATCAGCGCGGCGTTGTTCAGCGCCGTCGACGACACGTCGAACGCAACGAGCCAGCCGCCCGCCGCGAGGGCGGCCAGCACGAGCGCGACGAGTCCGCGCGGAATTTTCGCCGCGAGCCGGCGCAGGCGGCGAAGTGCTGGCCGCCGCGCGACAAACGCCGGCGAATCCGCGCTGGGCAGCGGCGAATCGGAATCGAACGATGAATCTTTCACGTGGGTCGCCAGGAACGCATTACCGATGAAAAACACCGAAATCGACAGATTATTCCTTTCCCGCGCACCAAAAAAATACGGGCACGAACACGGCGCGGGCAGCTTTTCACGTGGTGAAAGCGACGGTCGGAGGAACACCGCTTGCGAGACGGAGAGGGCAGTGAGACGACGGAACGATGCTGTCGCACCCACAACGTTTCGGGGGTCGTTGAGGATCCCGAAGGGATAGACGGCACCCGATCCGGTCGTTTTTCTTCCTCCAACCGTTTTCCTGAAACAGGAGTCTGCATCATGAAGACACTCGCCATCGTCGCCCTGACCGGCGCACTCGCCAGCCCCGCGCTGACCTACGCACAAGGCAACTACGAGCCGGTCACCCGCGCGCAGGTCCGTGCCGAACTGGTTCAGATGGAACAAGCCGGCTACAACCCGGCGCTCGCCGACAACGCACACTACCCCGACCAGATCCAGGCTGCGGAGGCGCGGGTCTCCGCGCAGAACGACGCGCAGGATCAGGCCCGGCTGACGAACGATGCGATGGGCGGCGTAGCGGCCGGCTCGTCGGCTTCCGGCAGCCCAGCCGCCACGTCGTACACGGCGAGCCCGTACCGGGCGATGCCGGTACGGGCCACGTCGTACGGCTCGGGCACCGGACACGGCGCGACCCCGTGCCAGGGGCCGCAAAGCTTCTGTGACATCTACTCCGGCGGGCACTAATCCATAACCCTGCGGATCCATGCGCGGCACGGCGCGGGCGCTTCGCCTGCGTCGTGCCGCGCCCTTTTGCCTCGCGTCTTCTTCCCGCCGTTCTCTTCCGCACAGCCATCATTCGGGCATAACGTTTGCTGTTGTTGCGCGCCGCGTTTTGCAATGTTGCGGCATCCTATGAGGGGGCTGCCGGACCAGCCGGCTGGCGCCCCGTGTCACAGCTAACCGGGCAACTCGGAGACGTCATGGTGTTCACCCACGGCAACGCGCGGGAGCTGTCGCTCCGGACGGACAGCGATCGTCACAAACGTCGCCCCCTGCGGGTCGCATTGCGTATGCGGATTCGGATTCCGCCCGCGGCGATCGCGGCATGCGCGTTCGCGGCAGCAAACAGTGCACATGCACAGACGCCGTCGCCGCTCGGCGAATGGCAGTATTCGGCCGGCATTCCGCTCGAGAAACTGTATCGTCCGGTGCTTCCCGACTGGGAAGCGCGACTCGGCGTCGGCATGACGTTCCAGCCGCGCTACGACGGGTCCGATCGCTATCACGTCCTTGCCGGACCGAGCATCGACGTCCGCTACAAGGACCTCGCGTTCATGTCCACCGGCGAGGGTATCGGCGTGAACGTGCTGCGCGGCACGAACTGGCGCGCGAGCATTGCGGCCGTCTACGATCTGGGCCGACGCGAGCACGACGATCCGTCGCGCCTCGCCGGCCTCGGCAACATCAACCCGGCGCCCGGCATGAAGATCGCCGCCGAGTACGTCGTGTCGAAAGACTTCCCGCTCGTGTTTCGCGCGGCCGCGACGCGCAGCTTCGGCGGCTCGAACGGCTGGATCATGGACCTGAGTGCGTACATGCCGCTGCCCGGCAGCTCGGAGAAGTTCTACTGGTTCGCGGGGCCGACGGTCTCGTTCGCCGACTCGACGTACATGAACAGCTGGTTCGGCGTGAATGCGCAGCAGGCGGCCAGGTCGGGTTATCCGCGCTATAACGCGAGCGCCGGTTTGAAGTCCGCCGGGTTCGGCGTCACGATGGTCTACTTCGTGGACAAACACTGGTTCGTGAGCGCCGACGGCGCGTTAAAGCGCCTCTTGGGCAGCGCCGCGGACAGCCCGATCACGCAGACGAAAATCGACGGCGTGTGCGACGTGTCGATCAACTATCAGTTCTAGCGACACACTCCTGCCGCGCTTCGGCCGCGCGGCGTCATGCCGTGCGTTGCCGCTGCTCCTTCAGTTCATCGCGGATCTCGCGCAACAGCTGCACGTCCTCGGGCGGTGCCGGCGGCGGCGCGGCTGGATCGTCCTGCTTCTTCGCCTCCATCTCGCGCAGTTTGTTGATCCCCTTCACGATCATGAACACGATGAACGCGAGGATCAGGAAGTTGAGCACCACCGTGAAGAACGACCCGTAGCCGAACACCGCGACGCCGGCCGCCTGCAGATCCTTGTACGAGTCGGGGTTGCCGTGGAACGACGGCGGAACGTGGCCAATCCGGATAAAGCGGTTCGAAAAATCGAGGCCGCCGGTCGCGACGCCGACAACCGGCGTAATCAGGTCTTTCACGACCGAATTGACGATGCCGGAAAACGCACCGCCGATGATCACGCCGACCGCGAGATCCATCACATTACCCTTTACTGCGAACTGGCGGAATTCTTCCAGTAGCCGGGCCATCGTTTGCGCTCCTCTATCGGTTCGACTGCGTTGCGACAGCGAATCGCGTGCCCGATCCGGCGCCGACGACGATCACGGCCTTGTCTGCGAAACGTTGCATGAGGTTCTCCCGTGAGGCGTTCAGGCAAACGCCGCGATGCGATGCACCGCGCGTCCGCCACTGCGCTAACGCGCCGCAAGCGTCATACCGCGACACGCCACGCGGCTTGCGCGGTGCTGGTTCAGAACCTCAAAATGCACACGCCCCGATGGGGCAATTCCATCGGGGCGTGTCGAGACTTCTTGCGGCTCACGCGCGGAGCGAACCACGCGCGCCGCTACAGTTTAAAGTCAGATTAACGCTGCGAAATCGGCTTCGCTTCGCGCGGCGTATGGCCGATGAAGAGCTGACGCGGACGGCCGATCTTCTGCTCCGGATCCGCGATCATTTCGTTCCACTGGCCGATCCAGCCCACCGTGCGCGCCATCGCGAAGATGCAGGTGAACATCGACGTCGGGATGCCCAGCGCGCGCTGCACGATGCCCGAATAGAAGTCGACGTTCGGATACAGCTTGCGCGACACGAAGTATTCGTCTTCCAGCGCGATCTTTTCGAGTTCCATCGCGAGCTTGAACAGCGGGTCGTCGT
>Ga0310811_10000103_pt1 | contig 128886 bp, 116 predicted proteins | sample YCmetagenome_FD_207642 | JGI IMG/M metagenome (GOLD analysis project Ga0310811, IMG submission 207642) | Soil microbial communities from experimental microcosm in Duke University, North Carolina, United States - YC | ecosystem: Engineered > Artificial ecosystem > Soil microcosm > Unclassified... | reverse complement strand
AGCTGGCGGTGTAAAGCCGCTTTCTTTTGCCTACTTTTCTTTGCGGCAGGCAAAGAAAAGTAGGTGCCGCCCCGCACAGGGGCAACGCTAATAGACCACTAACAAAGCAAGGAAAGGCCAAAAGCCAAAGGCCAAGAGACCAAACGACCAACACCAGAACAGACCAACACCCCAACAACAAAAAAATCAAAACTTATGCCGCATCCCAACCCTCACAACAGCCTGCTTATCATCAGCCGACGCAGAAGGCCCATTAACAGCGGCCACAGCCTGCCGCCCGGTCGAGTCCGTGCCGGAGGCTTTCTGATAAACCCCAATCACATACACATCGGTACGCTTCGAAACAAAGTAATCGATCCCCGAAGCGACCTGCTGATAGGTCGCCCCCGTCAGCCCCTTGACTGAACTTCCCTTCGTATAGTCATACGCCACACCACACAGCAGATCAGGCGTGATCTGATACTTGAAACTCACTTCCGCATTATTCAACGTGGCATTGCCACTCAACCCGGCAGGATTCGGCCCCGAACCAAGATCCCCGAGATCGCGAAAACTCGTATTCGAATACGTCGCGCCGAACGTAGCGGCACCGAACAGATAAGACGCCCCAGCACCGATCACATGCAGCGATTTCGCCGACGCGTACCCGGAATAGACCGGCGACACCATATTGCTTCCAGGCAGGCCATTCACGCTAGCCGCGGGACTACCAGTACTGCCGAAGAACGACGTGTTCGGGTTGGCGACATCGAGATAACCGACACCGAGCGCCAACGGTCCATTCACATACCCGGCCGATACCGACCAGATCCGGTTACGCGCGAAATCGCTCGCCACACCGCCCAGGCTGTACATGCCTTCAACCGTCAAGCCGCCATAAGTGTTGCTGGTGAACTTGATCGCGTTATTCGTCGAGTTCGTGTTGTTGAAGTTGTCGAGGTCGCCGGGATGCGCAACCATATAGCCACCCCATTGATCGCCGACCTCGAACGGGCCAAGGATATCGACATTCGTATCGTATTGACGGCCGAGCGTCACCGTGCCGAACGGACCCGACAAACCCACCCAGGCCTTCTTGCCGAACAGCAGTCCCCCCTGGCCGAGCTTGCCGGTGCTGGCGTCGAAGCCATTCTCCAGCATGAAGATCGCTTTCATACCGCCGCCAAGGTCTTCCACGCCGCGCATGCCCCAGCGGCTTTGCTGCATTACGCCGCTCAGCAGGCGAACCGCGCTGTGACCCGAGATGCTGCCGTTGGCGTTGACCGTCGCCGCATTGCTCGTATAACTCACACCTTCATCGATAATGCCGTATAGCGTGACGGCACTCTGTGCATGAACCACGGCCGGAAAGGGGGCGGCGAGGCATACTGCCAGTAGCATTTTTTTCATGTGGTCTGACGCTCAAGTTGGAGAAGTGCGAAAAGTGACGGACGTGTGGACTCCCGCGAGCCACGCGTTGCTTGCCAGCCAGCAGCCGGAGGCGAAACCGGCTGCTGGAAAAAACTCAGAGTGAGCGGCGGTTAATGACGCCCGGCGATAAGCGGCGGGCGAATCCTCTCGTGTGCCGCGGCAGCCTCGTAGGCGTGACCGAATTGCAACAGACCCCAGTCGTCGCGAAAGCGTCCGGCGATTTGCAGGCCGATTGGTAAGCCCGATGCGCTAAAGCCGCAGGGCAGAGCGAGTACCGGCGATTCGGTGGAAGACAGATACCAGCAGATGCGCATCCAGTCGATGTACGAGTCGTAGCGTGTGCCCATGAATTCTGTGGGCCAGCGCAGATCGGCATCGAAAGGCAGCATCTGCGTGGCGGGCAGCACGTAGTATGCGTGGTTGTCCATGAAGCGGCGCATGCGCTCGAACAACGCTGTCTTTCGCACGAACATGTCGCCCAGATCCGCTGCGGACAGCGACCTGTGCAGACGGCACTCGGCTTCGATTTCCGGCTTCAGTTGGGCGCGTGCATCGGCGTCGAGCCGGTCGACAAGGCTGCCGATCATCCACGCGCGCTCGATACGAAACACGTCCTCGGCATCGCCGAGATCGGGGTCGGCGAATTCCACCTCGCAACCCATCGACTCGAAGATCGCCGCCTGTGCCTGCACGGTTCGCTGAATCTCGGGGTCGACAGCAAGACCGGCGAGCTGCACCGACATGGCGATGCGCGTGCCTCGAAAGTCGCGTTGCAATGGCTGCGCGAAACGTGAACCGGGCTCGCCGATCTCAGTCGCAGTTTCGCCGGAGGGACCGGAAATCGCGCTGAGCAGCAAGGCCGTGTCGGCAACATCGCGTGCCATCGGCCCGTCTACGCCGAGTGTTGCCCAGCCGTTCGAATCCGGTGCACGCGGCACGCGTCCCGGTGACGGGCGCAAACCCACCACCGCATTCCACGCGGCCGGATTGCGCAGCGAGCCGCCCATGTCGCTGCCGCAAGCGAGCGGATTCATGCCGCAGGCAACGGAGGCGGCTGCGCCGCCGCTGCTGCCGCCCGCGGATTTGCTCAGGTCCCACGGATTGCGCGTCACGCCAAACACGTCGTTGAAGGTGTGCGAACCCGAGCCGAGTTCAGGCGTGTTCGACTTGCCGATCATCAGTGCACCGGCGGCATCGCAGCGGCGCGCGATCAAGGCGCTGTGTTCAGGCACGTGATGTTCGAAGATTTTCGAGCCGAAGGTGGTACGCACGCCGCGCGTCGCGGTCAGGTCCTTTTGTGAAACCGGCAGTCCATGCAAGGGACCTTGCCAGACGCCGCGCGCCCATAGCGCGTCGATATCCGCGGCGCGGCTTTTCAAGGTGGCTTCGTCGGCGAGGGTGACGAGTGCATTGACCTGCGGGTTCACGGCATGGATACGTGAGAGGTGCGCATTCAAAATCTCGACGGCACTCACGGTTTTCTTTCGTTGCAGATCGAGCAAAGTGAGAGCGGACAGGTCGCAAAGTTCGCTACCTGCGGCGAGCGGTGCATCGGCATGAAGAGTGTCTGACATGAGAATTTCGTGGTGTTGAAAGATGAATGACGCGCTCGCGTGCGCCTAGATGTCCTGACGGGTGCGGTCGGCTACGAACAGCAGCGCGACCAGCGAGAGCGCGCCGCAGACGATGACGTACCAGGCGGGCGCAGCCGGATTGCCGGTCGCCTGGATCAGCCATGTCACGATGAATTGTGCAAAGCCGCCGAAGATCGACACGCCCGCGGCGTACGCAATCGAAAGCCCGGTTGCGCGCGTGCTGCGCGGGAACATCTCGGGCAGCATCGCGCCGTTCGCGCCCGCGTTGACGGAATGCAGCGCGGCGAGTGCGCACACCACCAGATACAAGGTGCCCGTCGAAGGCGAATGCTGGATCAGATAGAACCCCGGCAGAATCAGCACGGTCAGAAGCACACGCGAAATGAAGGCGACGCGTTTGCGGCCGAACATGTCGGACCAGATGCCGCCCACCGGGGACATCACCAGCATCACCGCGCCGGCCAGAATTCCGCACCAGAGCGCGGCGTCCATCGGCAGATGCAGCACCTTGATCGCATACGTCGACATGTAATAGATCACGATGAAATGCGCCGAGGTGCCGCCCACCACCAGCAGAAGGGCCACCAGGACGAGGCGCCAGTCGCGTTGCAGAACGGTCTTCAGTACACCGGCGGGTTCGCGCGCGGAGTCGGCAGGCGCGTCCGCTTCGCCGCCCAGCCGCGAGCGCAGATACAGGCCGAGCGGTGCGATCAGCACACCCGCAAGAAACGGAATGCGCCATCCCCAGGATTCGAGCGCCGCCTTGTCGAGGTAGTGCGACAGCAGAAAACCCACCAGCGAGCCGGCCAGCGCCGCCGCACCCTGGCTCGCGAACTGCCAGCTTGTGATGTAACCGCGCCGGCCGGAAGAAGCACGCTCCGCGAGCAGCGTAGTTGCGACACCGACCTCACCGCCGGCGGAAAAGCCCTGCAGCAAACGCGCGGCGACGATCGCGAGCGGCGCGGCGATGCCGATTTGCGCGTAGGTGGGCATCACACCGATCAGGCCGGTGCCGACGGCCATGGTTACGAGCGTCAGGTTCATCGCTGCAATGCGGCCGAAGCGGTCGGCCAGCACGCCGAACAGCACCCCGCCGAGCGGCCGTGCAATGAAGCCGATGCCGAATGTGCCGACGGAGAGCAATAGTTGCTGTTGCGACGAAGCAAGCGGGAAGAACAGTTTGCCGAACAGCACGGCGAAGAAGCTGTAGACGGTGAGATCGAAGAACTCGAACGCGTTGCCGATGGTAGTCGCGACGATCAGTCCGCGGGTCGATGCGCCGTGCCCCGCACTTTGACTGGCGTCGTACAGCGGGGAACTGAGTGAAGATGACTTCATAAACGGGATCCCTCTGGAGGTGAATCAATCCGTGATGCTTCGATAGCACGGCGCACTCGATTCGAGCGTGTTTCTATCGAACAGACTATCGAGCAGAGTGCCTTCAATGACGACGACAGGAAAAGTCTAGGGAGTCAAAAAAGCGTTCTGGATTTGCTTTTTCTTATTGTGATAACGCTGGGTTATCGCGCCCGGCGGGGGCTGGCGTCGAGACTCATGGGTGCGCACGGCAATGGGTATTTGGGAGCATGGCCGGCACGTTTCTCACGGTGTACCATCGATTCAAACTGTCAGCCGCTGACTGAAGCCGACCGTGGTCATTTTTCTCTAATCGCTTATCCGGCCGCTTACCCGTGAAATACAACCAGTTGCGCGCATTAGTGGCGATAGCCCAGCACGGCAGCATTCGCGCTGCCGCCAGAACGGTGTGCCTGTCCCAGCCCGCGTTGACCAAGGCGATTCGCGAGCTCGAACAGGAATTGGGTGTGCCGCTGGTGTCGCGCAGCGCGCGTGGTGCACAACTCACCCAGTTCGGCCAGGCCGTGTGCGCACGCGCAAGACTCATCCTCGCGGAGATGCAGCATGCGAAGGACGATGTGATTCAACTATCCGGTCAGGCGGGCGGTACCGTGTCGTGTGCGGTCACCCCGCTGGTATCGCTCAAGTTTCTGTCGCGCGCCATTCACTCGTTCCGGCAGCGCATGCCGAAGACGCGGCTCTCGGTTCAGGAGGGTTTTCTGACGGCGGCATTGGCCCGCTTGCGCGACGGCTCGCTCGATTTCGTGATCGCTATCGTGGATGAAAAGAAGCTCGCGCCGGAATTCGTGTTCCGCTCCTTGCTCGAAGGCGAGTTGATCATTTCTGCGCGCAAAGGGCACCCGTTGGCGAAGGCCGAATCGCTCGCGGAGCTGGAAGACGCGGAGTGGATGTTGAACACCACGCCCGAAAGCATCGGTCAGTCGCTCCAGGATTTTTTTGTGCGGCATGGCGCAAAGGCGCCGAACGTGGTGGTGGAGTGCAGTTCGTTCAGTGCGAGTTTTTCGCTATCGGTGAAAAGCAATCTGCTGTCATGTTGTCCCAAGAGCTTTCTGGAAACCGACTGGATTCGCGAGCGGATCATATCGATACCGGTGCGTGAACCATTGCCGCGCGTGTCGGTGGGCATCATCTCGCGGCGCGACGCGCTGAATACATCGGCCTGCGATTATCTGATCGACTGTTTCGTCGAAGCGGTCGCGGCGGTGCCGTCGTTTCAATTCGATACCGATAGCGCGGGCGTTGTTTGAGCAAGCCACGCGCCGTGGTTTCATTCCAATAGTCCGGCCGCGCTCACTGCGGCGCCGGGCGCTTGATGCGGTGAAAGTTGCGATCGAAATAGATCAGGCCGTCGCCGTCCGCGCGTACGCTGATACAGGTGGTTTTGACGAACATCACCGAGTGCGAGCCCACTTCCTTCAGGTCGACAATCTCACCCTGGAGACTCGCAAGCGCATCGCGCAAGACCGGCACGCCATGCGTGCCGTCGTCCCAGATCGGCCAGCCAAAACGTTCTTCCATCGGCACCTGCGTCATGCCCGCGAAATGACGCGCAAGCAGTTCATGCTCGCCCGGCAGCACGTTGATGCAAACATGACGGTTGCGCTCGAAGGTGGCGTGCATCGCACTCGAACGGTTCAGGCAGACGTGCAGCGTGGGCGGCGTATCGGTGACGGAACACACCGCGCTCGCAGTCACCCCGCAGCGTCCATGCGGGCCGGCCGTGGTGATCACGTTCACGGCTGCTGACAGATGCGCCATGGCTTGACGGAATTGCTGTTTTGTCGCCGGCTCAGCGTCGGCGACAGGAATCGGTTGCGGATTCGGCTTCATGTTCTAAAGTCCTCGGGAGTCGCGGCAGGGATCTGGATTCAAGCGTAATCAATCCGGGTCCGGAAAAAAATCGGCGCGAGCGGTGAGCAGGGGCGCGTCTTTCCCAATCCGTCTAAAGCTTTCCCCAATGCGTGTTCGAACCGCGAGCGCATGAAGGCAGACATGGGAACATCAATCCGCGCTACAGGGTAACTATCGCTTTGCAGCACTTTTTCCACTGGTTATCATGAGCCGCCATGATGTTTCGAATCGCACCTTCGAATCGCACCTTCGAATCGCACACTCCCGAACCGCTCCGGCTTACTCCATGTCCCACCCGTCTCAGTCCGCTGCGTCCCCCGCACCGATCGTCTACATCGTCGACGACGACAACGGCATGCGCACCTCGCTTGCATGGTTGCTCGAATCGGTGGGCGTGAAGTCGGCGGGTTTCGCCAATGCCGGCGAATTCCTGAGCGCCTTCGATCCGGGCGTGCCCGCGTGTCTGGTACTCGATGTGCGTATGCCGCAGCAAAGCGGCTTCGACGTGCAAGCGGAGCTGAACCGTCAAGGCGCGACGCTGCCGATCATTTTTGTCAGCGGCCACGGCGATATTCCGATGTCGGTGCGCGCGTTGCAAAACGGTGCGATCGATTTCGTCGAGAAGCCGTATAACTCGCAGCAGATGCTCGATCGCGTGCAACGCGCGTTGAAACTGGCCGAATCTCGTCACGCCGCCGATCAGAAGCGGCGCGAGTTGAGGAAGCGGCTGGAATCGCTGACGGCACGCGAGAAAGAAGTGCTGCGCGGCGTGATCGACGGCAAGGGCAGCAAGCGTATCGCCTCCGATCTGTCGATCAGCGTGAAGACCGTCGACGTACATCGTGCAAGCATCAAGGACAAACTCGGCGTGGCGTCGATCGCGATGCTGGTACGTGACGTGATGGCCGTGTGGGACCAGGACGGATTCAGCGCATGAACAAGCCGCCATTCACGTCCCAGCACGCACCGTTCGCAAAGTAAGCATGCTCAGCCGCCAGCATGATCGCGACATCGGCGACATACTCCGCGGAGCCCAGACGTCCCACAGGAATGTTTGCGATGACTGCCTTCAGCTTGTCGGGTGCGACGCTCTCGTGCACGATCGGCAGATCCATCGGTCCGGGTGAAATCGCATTGACAGTCACGCCCGCTGCACCGAGGTCGCGCGCGAATACCTTGGTCAACGTGATCACGCCGCCTTTGGCCGCCGCATAGTGCGCGCCGGTTGCCGATCCACCGTTCTGGCCGGCCAGCGAGGCGATGTTGACGATGCGACCCACGCCGGCATCAGCGAAATACTGGCCGAATACCTGGCAGCCGAACAGCACGCTGCGCAGATTCACGTTGATCACCTGATCGAACTGCTCGCCGGTGATCTCCATCACCGGGACGACTTTGGATGCGCCCGCATTGTTGATCAGCGCGTCGATGCGGCCCCGACGTTGCAGGATTGCATCGCGGGCGGATTCGAATGCGTGTTTCGCAGTGACGTCGAGAGTCAGCGCGAAGGCGCTTGAACCGTCCGCGCTCAATTCACGGGCGAGGTTCTGCGCGGCGTCGAACGCAATGTCGCCGATCGCAACCGCGTAGCCCGCTGCGTGAAAACGCGTGGCAATCGCGGCACCGAGACCGCGTGCGGCGCCGGTAACGAGTACAACTCGCTTCTGCATTGCTTCTACTCCTCGAGAAAACTGCGGCTTCTATAGCGGCCCGGTGCGTTGCCGGTTTCGTTGCGCGACTTCATGCGGCGAGTGCCGCTTCGAAGCGTGCTGCTATCGCGCAGACCTGTTCATCCGCCCCTTTGCGTCCAACGATCTGCAAGCCCGCCTTGAGCGGCGAACCGTCGACAGGCAAGGGCAAGCTCAGTGCCGGATGGCCGCTCAGATTGAACGGCCGGATCAGCGACGACATGCCGATAACCGAGGTGCCGCTGCGTGCCTCAGCGAGCGTGATGGGCAGCGCGGGCAGCGTGGGAAGAATCAGTACGTCCACGCTGTCAAGCGCGTGATCGACCGCCGCGGTGAATTGCCGTCGTACCGATTCCGCCGCATCGCGTTGCGCGCTGGTCGTTTTAGCCGCGGCGCGCAGCCGTGCGTCGAGATCGGCGCCGAGCTTGCCGCTTGCCACGAGGTGGCCGAACGCCTGCGAGGTTTCGAGATTGATGATCGCGAGGCCCGCTTCGAAGGCTTCGGCAAAGCCCGTGAGTTCCACCGTGCGAGCATTGCAACCGGCCTGGTCCGCTGCACGTGCAACTGCGCTGAGGATCGCCGAGGTTGCGTCGACCTGCACGATACCGACGCTGCACACGTCGGTTTGCGGCGCCAGCGCGGCTTGCAAGTCGAAGGTGGCGGTGATTGCCTGCATTGTTGCGACGATCATCCGCATATCGCGCGCGAACGGCCCGACACAATCGAGCGTCGATTCACGTGGCGCCACGCCACGCCGGGATACGCGCCCGTAGGTCGGCTTCAAACCGATCACGCCGCAACATGCAGCGGGGCCGCGAATCGAGCCGCCGGTGTCCGTGCCGAGCGCGGCATCGGCCAGTTTCAAACCGACGGCCGCCGCCGAGCCGCTCGACGAGCCGCCGGGGATACGCGCGGCGTCCTGCGGATTTTGCGGCGTGCCGGTGTAGTCGTTGATACCGGTCATGCCGAACGCGAGCTCGTGCATATTGGCCTTGCCGGCAATATGCCAGCCGGCATCGAGCAATCGTGCCACGACTTCCGCGTGCTGGTTGGCCGCAGGAGTATCGGCCAACGCGCGGCTCGCGGCCGTGGTTGCGTAGCCGGCGATATCGATCGTGTCCTTGATGGCGATGCTGGGGCCGGTGCCGCCTAACGACAAGGTCTGGATAAACTCATTCATGGATTCGGTTTCCTCGCATTGACTTGCCAGGGCGCATCGAAAAGACGTTCGGTGCGAAAGTGCGTGATGAGCCAGTCGCGGCCGTTACCGGCGGATGCGAAATCCACCTCCAGCCGCGCCGAGATCAATTCGGCCGGCGCGTCGACATAGCCGGACGCCTGCAGCATGATCCAGCGGCCTTGCGCGGTTGCGCCTTGCACCTCGATGGTTTCCGACGTGAGGAAGTGCACATTCACCGTGAAATGCGGCGACGGCGGCAGGTAGCGCGTCAGCATCGCGAGAATTTGCGCGTGGCCGCTGAGGCGGCCGAACTTGCTCGCGTACTGCGAGCCGATGCCTTCCCAGATCGCGTCTTCAGCAAAGAGAGCCGCGAGCGTCTCGCCTTCGAGCGCCCCCGAGGGCACATCGCATAGCGCCATATAGCGCGCCATCGTGCGGCGCACTGCGGATTCGGCTTCGAGCGCGGCGAGCCGTTCGGTCAACATGGCCAGCGTAGCGGGCGTCCCGTTCATCGCATCGTGCTCCGGCATAGTCGTCAGGCCGCGTTGGCATGCTGGGGCGGCACGGCCAGCGCGCGGCCGACGCGCGCTTCGATCTTGCCATAACGCCACAGGTTGTACTCGCCGACCGGGGTAGTGCGAAACAGATTGCACACCGCGACCGTCGTATCGAAGTCGCGCACGTCGGCCATGATGTAGAAGGTCCACGGTGCGTTGTCCGCGCTGCCGACGGTAAGCCGGTCGTCGTCCATGATGCCGAGCACGTCGACACCCTCCATCGATTCGAGCGCGGCCAGCATCTTGCCGTAGGCCTGCCAGACTTCACCGATCTTCTCGCGCGGCAAGTCGAAGAAATTCTGCGTGACGCCGCAGCAGAACAGAACACGCAAGGGCAGCTTCGGGTTATCGGACATTGGGTGGTTCTCCATGAAATCGTTTGAAGGGCAAAGGCGAAAAATTGCTTACAGGTAGCCCGGAATCGGCGGAACGCCGACGAACACCGCGCCTGCACCGTCGTAGTTGCCTTCGCCGAGGAACGCGTGCTGGGTGACCACCATCGCGTCGCGCAGCAGGCGTTGCAACGGGTGCGTGCGGTAGATCGCCATCGTGCCGCCGAGTCGGTAGGCGCGCTGCACGACCTCGGCGCCTTCGCGGGCGATCTGCGTTGCGGCAAGGCGCAGCAGGCTGGTTTGCTCCGCTGTCACGGGGTTGCCGGCCAGGATCGATTGCCAGACCGTGTCGGTGGCGTCGTAGAAGAACGCGCGGGCCGAACGCAATTGCGCCTCGGCTTTCGCCAGTTCGATCCGGTAGTACGCGCGGTCGGCGAGTTGCGGCGCGCCAGTGGTGGTCTTGCGGCCGCCGGCCATCTGGTTGGCGACATCGAGTGCGGCGCGCGCGAGGCCCAGGTTGACCACGGCCAGCACTTGCGCCGCGTAGGCGATCGTGGGGTAGCGATACAGCGGTTCGTCCACGCACGCTTCGCCGCCGCGCACGAAGGTCCAGTCGCCGGCGACGAACTGGTCGGTGACGCGCAGATCGTGGCTGCCGGTGCCTTGCATGCCGACCACATCCCAGTTCTCGACGATCTCCACCTGATGCGGGCGAAACACGGCGGTGCGAGGTTTGCCGGGTACGCCCTGGGCGCCGGTGCCGGTGCCGATGCCCACGCCGAGCCAATCCGCGCCCTTGCAGCCGCTCGCGAACTTCCAGGTGCCGTTCACGCGCCAGCCGCCGTCGGCGGGTTGCGCGGGTTGAACCGGGAAGAGGCCGCCGGCGAACACCTGATCGGGGCCGTCGGCGTAGATGTGCGCCTGAGTGGCGAGCGGCAGCGCCGCGAGATACACGTTGGCCGAGCCGAAACTCGCCACCCATGCTGCCGAGCCGTCCGCGACCGCGATGCGTTCAATCATGTCGAGGAACGCGCTGGGCGCGAGCGCGTCGCCGCCGAAGCACCGCGGTGTGGCCGCGCGATACACGCCTGCCTGTTTGAGTTTCGCAATCAGGTCGCGCGGCACATGTGACAGGCGCTCGAACTCTTCGCGACGTACGGCGATTTCGGCGATGACATCGGCGAGCGGCAAGCGTGTTGCTTCGCGGCTGGCGTAAGCGTCGGCGGCAACAGTGTCGGTGGCGGTGTCTGACATGGCGGGGCATCTCCTTGATTCGTTATGGGCTGAAACTCGGGGCAGCAGGTCGCGGGCGCTGAAATGGATGACGATGCGTGCAGAGTGAGGTCAGTCTAGAAATGCAAAAAGAACGCTTCAATTGGGACGCGGTAGGCGTTTTTTAGGTAACGCGCCGGGGGCAACTAAAGAAATCTTCAGACGCGAGTCCGGCGAACTGGTGTTATGTTCCATGCCATACGTGATCGAATTTCTCTGCCGTCCCGCCCGATGAATTTCCCCGCCGAAGAAGATTTCCACCGCCTGCTCGACGCGCTCACGCTGTGTGTGCTGCTGCATGACGCCGACACGAAGGCAATTGTCTGGGCTAATCGCGCGGCCTGCGAGGCGCTCGGCTTTACGCTCGAAGAACTGCTGCCGCTCAAGGCAAAAGACATGACCCGGCCGGTGCCGAAGTACCGGCGCGAGATCGGCGTCGGCGCCATGGACCGTGCCATTACCGAAGGCCCACAGGTCTACGAGTGGTGCTACCGCTCGCGTAACGGGGTAGACATGTTGTCCGAGGCGATTGCCACCTACGTGCCGCTGCGTGAGCGAGCGGTGGTCATGGTGCAGTTCCGCGATATCAGCGTCGAGGACACGCTCAAGCAGACGCTGCGCCGCTACGAATCGCGGTTGCGGGAATTCATGCAGGATCTGAGCGAGGGCGTCGCCGTTCTGACACCCAGGGGCGAAGTCGAGTTCGTCAGCGAATCCGGACGGCGCGTGCTGGGTGTGGAAGAGGGCGCGCCAATGGGCGACGTGCTCGACTATTGCAGCGAGTCCGATCGCGACCGGCTGCTCGAACAGCTCGCCGGCGCGCCGCGTATTCAGCCTTCGGCGCCGCAGCGTTATCGCATCACGCGCCGCGACGGCACGCCCGGCTGGTTGCGCATCACCTGCAGAAGAATTGAAATCGAAGACGACCTCAACGGCCGCCTGCTGCACTTTCGCGATATCACGGACGAAGTCGCCGTTGAAGAGGCGCGCCGTCACGAGGCCCGATTGCTGGAATACGCGGGGCGCTACAACGCGATGGGAGAAATGGCGACCGCCATTGCACACGAGTTGAGTCAGCCGCTCGCCGCGGTGCGCAATTTCATCGAAGGCGCGATCCGGCGGCTCGCCCAAGCCGATTCGATCGACGACGCATTGTGGGGCTTGCGTAGCGCCGATCGTGAGGCCGAGCACGCGGCGCTCATCATCAAAAGCGTGCGTGATTACATCGTCAAGCGGGAATCGAGCGAGACGTATGCGGATCTGCGCGACATCGTCGCGGACGTCGCGTACTTCGTCGAATTGCGGGCGAGAGAGGCGGGCGTGACGGTCTCGATCGAGCAGGCGTCTGAAGCGTTGCCGGTGTACTGCGAGCGTGTGCTGATCGGCCAGGTGGTGCTGAATCTGGCGTTCAATGCGATCGAGGCGCTGACCCAATGCCCGCTGGAAGGCATCAATGCGATTACACAGCGCCGTGAATTGCGCCTTGTCACCAGCTTGCGGGGCAAGCTCGTGCTGGCGCAGGTGATCGACAACGGCCCTGGCGTGCCCGCCGACGCTCACGGCCGGCTGTTCGACGGCTTTTCTTCGTCGAAGGCGGGCGGCAACGGGATCGGTTTGTCGCTGTGCAAGAACATCGTCACGCGGCATGGCGGCGAAATCTGGGCCAAACCGGCGCGGCAAGGCGGCCTTCAATGCAGCTTTACGCTGCCGCTGGTGGTCGCGCCTCGCGGCTGATCGCATTTCAATCATGCGTCGTGCTGACATGTTTCGGAATGGTCGCAAGGGTGATCGCGGTGATGAGACCGAAGCCGATCAGCATCAGCGCAACCGGCCACGGCGCATGCACCTTCGAATACAGCGCGATGGCGACCAGCGGCGCGAGTCCGCCGGAAATTACGGAGGCGATTTCGTGGCCCAGCGCCATGCCCGAATAGCGGACCTCGGTAGGAAACAGTTCGCCCATCAAGGCGGGCTGCGTGCCGATCATCGCGCCGTGGCAGAAGGGCAGGCCGAGCGCCAGCGAAAGAAACACCAGCAGCGGTTCGTGCGTATCGATCAGCCAGAAAGCCGGAAACGCAATCACGACAAGGCCGAGCGCGCCGATCAGATACACCGGCCGGCGTCCGATCACGTCCGATAGTCTGCCCCACAGCACGATCGTGACGAGTTCGAGCAGCATCGCGATCATCACGCCGCCGAGCATCACCGAAACCGGCACGCCGATCGTCTTGCCGTACACCAGCACGAACGACAGGAAGATGTACGTGCCGCCGTTTTCGGCGACTCGCAGCCCCATGGCCTGCACCACCTGCTTCGGGTGATTGCGCAGTACGGTCAGCACCGGCATGTGCTTCGGTTTGGCCGCGCTGAAGTCGCGGCTCTCCGGCAGACGCCGGCGGATATAGACACCGACGCCGAAGATCAGCACGCTCGCGAGAAACGGCATGCGCCAACCCCAGGACATGAAGCTCCCGGCCGGCAAACGCTGCACCAGATAGAACGCCGCTGCCGACAGCACGAAGCCGCCCGCCACGCCCAGTTGACTGAACGAGGCATAGTAACCGCGGCGATTGGCCGGCGCGCTCTCGCTGATCAGCAGCACGCCGCCGCCCCATTCGCCGCCCGACGCGATGCCCTGGACGATCCGCAAACAGACGAGTGCGGCGGGCGCCAGAAAGCCGATCTGCGAGAAAGTCGGCAGCAGACCGATGCCGAAGGTGGCCACGCCCATCATCATCAGCGTCACGACAAGCGCGCGTTTGCGGCCATGACGGTCGCCGATGTGGCCGAACACGATGCCGCCCAGCGGGCGCGCCACGAAGCCGATCGCGAAGCCGGCGAAGGCGGCCAGCGTGCCCATCAGCGGATCGCCGTGCAGCGGGAAGAACAGCGGCCCGAAGATCAGGGCCGCCGCCGTGCCGTACAGAAAGAAGTCATACCATTCGAGCGCGTTGCCGAGCACGGAGGCGACGATGATCCGCCGCAGGGTGCGCGAGGTGGCCGGCACCGCGGGCGCGACGGGCGAGCCGGCCGTGGGAGAAAACGTGTCGTTTGGCATTGTCGTGCTCGCTGGTATCGTCGTCAGTTACAGCAGGAACCCGATGGCGCTGAGCGCCTCGGTCGAATCGATCAGGCGGATGACCTTCTGGGCGATACGCGGCTCGCCGCTCGCGAAACTGATGCGGTGCATGAGATCCGCTGCGAACAGGGTCGACTTGCCGCGCTTGTACGCGACGATGATCTGCGCCGAACTCACCTCGACCTCGTCGCTCGTATCGCTCGTCAGCGTGAAACGCGAAACGGTGCGCACGGTGCGCGCGGCGTCGCTTGCCGATGCCGAGTAGCCCGACGTCATGCGTTGCACGCGTTTCTCGCGCATGTCCTGATCGTCGTAGGCATAGTTCAGCGTGGCGGCGAAGTCGGTGGTGGCGGGATCGATCGGCACCACATAGAAACCTGCCGGGTCCCACAGCGAAAGCCATTCGCGATAGTCCTTGCGGTCCAGCAACTCGGCTTCGCGCCAGATCAGTTCGATCGCGCCGGCAAAGGTCTGCTGCGAGAACAGCGTGTTCTTCTGGTCCATCATGCTTGCTCCATCATCGTGCGCCATTGCGCGTACGCTTCGCGCATGCCGGTTTCATCGGTGGCATGCGCGGTCTTTTCGCCGTTCGGCGCGGTGCTTTCGCGATTCAGACCGCGGTTCACGAGGATCGGCAGATCGGGGCCGGCATGCGAGCCGCGCTGCACGCGTTCCCATGCTTCGGCGTCGTCCGGACTGCCGAAACCGAATGGGCCCTGGAAGTGTTCGTGAATGCGCAGGCGCACGCGGTTCGCTTCTTCGGGGCCGCCATCCATCGCCAGAGCTACGTGGCGAATTTCAGTTTCGTTCGCGGAAATGGGCCGCAGCACGCGGAAAAACGCCATCGACAGCGCGAGGTTCGGAAACAGATTCAGGTTGAAGCCGACCCCCATCAACGATCGTACGATGCGGCGCACTTCGTCGGGCGTATGCTTTTTCGCGAGCGTGGCGGCGAGTTCTTCAAAGCGTTCGGGAATCGGCGCGCCGTCGTCGCGGTCGAGATCGACGAGTTCCGGCACCAGCACCGCGAGACTATGGCCATTGCCGAGCGAGCGGCAAAATGCCTGGTCGCTCGTCATGAAACTCGTGATGGCGGCTGCCGTTTCGTCGTCGATCGATTTCATCCACGACTTGTGGACCACCGGAAAGTGATACAGGTCGGTGGTGTTTTCGAGCTGGATCTTCCAGTTGCCGTTAAAGCGGAAGCGATGTTCGCCGTTGGCCTTGATCGGATAACCCGCGCCTTGCTTCATGAACAGGTCGATCCATGGCTTCGCGCCGCCGAGAAAATCCTCGAGCGGTTCAATGTCCTGATTAAAGCTCGCGAAGATCAGACCTTGATAGATGCCCACGCGCAGGCTTGCCAGGGGCAACTCGGTCTTGTCGATCACGCCTTCATAGCCGTCGCCATAGGGCAGCGCGCGCAATGCGCCGTCGAGACCATAGGTCCAGCTGTGATACGGGCACGTGAAGCCTTTGGCGTTGCCCTTGTGCTGCTCGCACACCGTCGCGCCGCGATGGCGGCAGCGGTTTTGCAGCACGTTCACGGCGCCGCTCTTGTCACGCACCACGATCACCGGCTGACGGCCGATCGTGGTGGTGCGGAAGTCGCCCGGATTCGGCAATTCGCTTTCATGCGCGACCCAGATCCACGTCTTGTAGAAAATGCGCTCGAGCTCGGTTTCGAAAACCGCCGGATCGTAGTACAGCGATGGGGCGACGCGGTCGGATTGCGCGCGCTGATACAAGGCGCTCGCATCGACGGTCTGATAGGAGGAATCGCTCATTGGAGTGGTCTGTGGGTGATCGATGAAGCAAAGTCTCGCTGAGCGACTGATATGCGTCAAATTGATCTAAAATAAAATATAAGATCAATCTCATGGATATCTCGATGAATTCACTGGACCACGTCGACCTCAATCTGCTGCGCGTTTTCCAGGCGATCGTCGAGGAGCGCAGCCTCACGCGGGCCGGTCAGCGCCTTGCGTTGTCGCAACCAGCGATCAGTTATTCATTGGGGCGCTTGCGGACCCTGTTCGACGATCCGCTGTTCATTCGCACGCGCGCCGGCATGCAGCCCACGCCGATCGCGCTCGAACTGTCGGGCATCGTCGCGCGGGCACTGGATACGGTGCGTGAAGCGCTGCGCTACGCGGAGCATTTCGATCCGGCAGTGAGCACACGCACGTTCCGCCTGTCGTTATCCGACGCAGGAGAGTTGGCGTATCTGCCGCCGATTTGCGAAGCCTTGCATCGGCAGGCGCCGCGCGTGAAATTGCGCATCGAGCCGTTGCCGGTAGAAGAAATCGAAGACGCATTGCGCGGCAGCCGGCTCGACTTTGCAATCGGCAATCTGCCGGCGCTGACCGCGCGCACGCGTCATCAACCGCTGTTCGAAGAGACTTACGTGTGCATGACGCGCAAGCGGCGCGGCTTGCCGCGTACGAAAGAGCTGGACATGAAGGCGTTTCTGGATGCATCGCACGTGCAGATCACGTCGGTTGAGCACAGCCACTATGCGCTCGACGACGCGTTTCGCGCGCAAGGCGTGGGCCGGCATATTGCACTGGAGTTGCCGCATTTCGTGGCCTTGCCGAGCGTGCTGGCCGTGACCGATCTGTTCGCCACGCTGCCGCGGCGTCTCGCCCAGATTTTCAATCGGGACGGCGGCTTTCAGCTTTACGACTTGCCTGTCACGTTGCCAATGGCGGCCGTCACCATGCACTGGCACGAGCATTTCGATCAGGACGAAGGCAACGTATGGTTGCGCAATCTGATGGGCGATATCGTGCGGCGGTTCGACGAACGTTGAGCTTGGGTAGTCGATCGGCGTGAGCGGACCGGCAGCATGCCGACCGGGATTTCAGACTCGTTTGAACAACCCCCGCGCGAGCGAACACAACAACGTGGTGGTCGGCGACTCGTCCTGCAGCCGCCGGCTCATGATGATCGGCGACGCGATATTGGCCGCCGGCACTGGCCGGTACACCACGCCATGGGCGCGCAGCCCCTCCACGCTTTCCGGCACCAGACACACGCCGACTTGCGCCGCGACCAGACCTAGCGCGGTTTGCAACTCCCTCACTTCATGAACGGCCCTGGGCTCCAGTGCGTGATCGTGCATCGCCGATAGCTGCTGGTCCGCATAACTCGGCCGTGGCGTGCTCGGGTAGACGATCAGCGTTTCCTGCGCGAGCGCCGCAAGCGTCAGCGGTTTCTTCTGGCGTGCGAGCGGATGGTCTTGCGGCAGCGCGGCAATCATCCGCTCTTCGACCAGCACCTCGCGCGCCAGTTGTGCATCGTCGAAACGCAAGCGGCCGAAACCGACGTCGATACGGCCGCCTTTGAGGGCGCCGAGTTGTTCGATCGTGAACATTTCGATCAGCGACAGTTCGATATGCGGCGCGGCCTCGCGAAACGCACGGATGACCGCAGGCAGCGCGCCATACAGCGTGGACGGCACAAAGCCGATCACGATGCGCTCGGCCAGTTGCGCGAGGCGCCGGGTAAGCGGCGCGAGTTCGTCTGCTTCATCGACGAGGCGCCGCGCCTGCGTATAGAAAATCCGGCCGGCTTCGGTCAGACGCAGCGGCCGTGAACCGCGTTCGAACAGCGCGAGGCCGACGCTTTCTTCGATCTGCTGGATCTGGCGGCTGAGCGGCGGTTGCGTCATATGCAGGCGGTTGGCGGCCCGCGTAATGTTCATTTCTTCGGCGACCGCGATGAAATAGCGGAGCTGGCGAAGTTCCATGCATACCTCTAAGGTATGGAAGTAGTCGGAATCGGTGTTGGACTGCTTCACGGGTTATTTCTACTATGGTGCTCTCAGGAAAGCAGTTCAGGAGGGCAAGGAATGATAGCAACACCCGTGAAGATCGAGAGCGTGGAGACGATTCTCGTCGACGTACCGACGATTCGTCCGCATCGGCTGTCGGTCGCGACGATGAACTGCCAGACGCTCGTGCTGGTGCGCATTCGCTGCGCCGACGGCGTGGTCGGTGTGGGCGAGGGCACGACCATCGGCGGGCTCGCCTACGGTGAAGAAAGCCCGGAAAGTATCAAGGTCAACATCGATACGTATTTCGCACCGCTGCTCAAGGGCCTCGACGCGACCCGGCCAGGCGCGGCAATGGCCACGCTGCGCGGCTTGTTTCAGGGCAACCGCTTTGCCCGGTCGGCGGTTGAAACCGCTTTGTTCGATGCCCAGGCGCAGCGCCTCGGCGTGCCTTTGTCGGAACTGTTCGGCGGGCGCATCCGCGATTCGGTGGACGTGGCGTGGACCCTCGCGAGCGGTGACACGACCCGCGATATCGACGAAGCCGAGCGCGTTTTCGAAGCGAAGCGGCATCGCGTGTTCAAGCTGAAGATCGGTTCGCGAGCGTTGGCCGACGACGTGGCGCACGTTGTGGCGATTCAAAAAGCGCTGCAAGGGCGCGGTGAAGTGCGGGTCGACGTGAACCAGGCATGGACCGAGTCCGAGGCGATCTGGGCCGGCAAACGCTTCGCCGAGGCAGGCGTTGCGCTGATCGAGCAGCCGATTGCCGCGGAGAATCGCGCGGGTCTCAAACGTCTGACGGATCTCGCTCAGGTGCCGATCATGGCGGACGAGGCCTTGCATGGGCCGGCCGATGCCTTCGCATTGGCGAGCGCGCGTGCCGCCGATGTGTTCGCCGTGAAGATCGCTCAATCGGGCGGCCTGAGCGGCGCCGCGAATGTGGCGGCGATTGCGCTCGCCGCGAATATCGACCTGTACGGCGGCACGATGCTCGAAGGCGCGGTGGGCACGATCGCCTCGGCGCAACTCTTCAGCACCTTCGGCGAATTGAAGTGGGGCACCGAACTGTTCGGACCGTTGCTGCTGACCGAAGAGATTCTCACCGAACCGCTGCGTTACGAGAATTTTGTTTTGCATCTTCCACAAGGACCGGGTCTGGGCATCACGCTCGACTGGGACAAGATCGACCGCTTACGGCGCGATACGCGCAAGGGCGCAAGCATCACCATGAACTGACGGTTCATTCGCTAACCGCCAAGAACATCAAACGAAGGAGATACCCCATGAACAAGCAAGCCATCGACGCGCTGCTGCAAAAAATCAACGACAGCGCCATCAATGAAGGCAATCCGCGCACGAAGCAGATCGTCAACCGCATCGTCAGGGATCTGTTCTATACGATCGAAGACCTCGACGTGCAGCCGGACGAGTTCTGGACCGCGCTGAATTATCTCGGCGACGCGGGCAGGAGCGGCGAGCTCGGTCTGTTGGCCGCCGGTCTCGGCTTCGAGCATTTTCTCGATCTGCGCATGGACGAAGCCGAAGCGAAGGCCGGCGTCGAAGGCGGCACGCCGCGCACCATCGAAGGACCGTTGTATGTGGCGGGCGCGCCGGTTTCCGACGGCCACGCGCGACTCGATGACGGCACCGATCCGGGTCAGACGCTGGTGATGCGCGGCCGCGTGTTCGGCGAAGACGGCAAGCCGCTGGCGAATGCGCTGGTTGAGGTGTGGCACGCGAATCACCTCGGCAACTACTCGTACTTCGACAAGTCGCAGCCGGCTTTCAATCTGCGCCGCTCGATTCGCACCGATGCCGAAGGCAAGTACAGCTTCCGCAGCGTGGTGCCGGTCGGTTACTCGGTGCCGCCGCAAGGGCAGACGCAGTTGCTGCTCGATCAGTTGGGCCGCCATGGGCATCGTCCGGCGCATATTCACTTCTTCGTTTCGGCGCCGGGTTTCCGCAAGCTGACCACCCAGATCAACATCGACGGCGATCCGTATCTGTGGGACGACTTTGCGTTTGCCACGCGCGACGGGCTCGTGCCCGCCGTCAGGCAGGCCGAGGGGGCGGAAGGCAAACCGTACGGCGTGGACGGTCAGTTCGCGTTGATCGATTTCGACTTCACGCTGTTCAAGGAACGCGACAATCTGCCGGGCGCCGAAGTGGAGCGCGTGCGCGCCGAAGCCTGAGATAAGAAAAGGAGAGCAAGCATGCTGTTTCACGTAGAGATGACTGTCAATCTGCCGTCCGATATGGACGCGGAGCGCGCCGCCCGTTTGAAGTCCGATGAGAAAGCGATGTCGCAAAAGCTGCAGCAGGAGGGCGTGTGGCGGCACTTGTGGCGTATCGCTGGGCGCTACGCGAACATCAGCGTGTTCGACGTGGAAAGCCCAGCGCATCTGCATGACGTGCTGAGCCAGTTGCCGCTGTTTCCGTATATGGACGTCGAAGTGCGTGCGCTGTGTCGGCATGCTTCATCGATCCACGACGACGATCGCTAAGGGCGCAAGCAAGCCGGTGCTGCGAATGCGGCGCCGGCTTGCTTTAAAGATTGAAGATCGGCTGTTAAAGATCGAGCACCAGCAGCGGCGAAGCAGCGCGCGAGACACAGCAGCAGATCACCTTGCCGCTCGCGCGCTCGGCTTTACTCAGGCAATGATCGCGATGCTCGGGCGTGCCGCTCACCACATCGACCATGCAGGTGCCGCAGACGCCTTCACCGCATGACGTATCCACTTCAATGCCGATCGACGCAAGCGCCGCGACGATCGTCGTGTGCTTACCCACATGGACCGTTGCGCCGCTGCTGGCAATACGCACGTCGAATGAACCCGGCGTGTTCGATTCGTCGTCAGCCGCAGCAGCCGGCGCAGCCGCAAAACGTTCGAGGTGAATCGCATCGGCGGCAACGCGCTGTTCGCCTATTGCCACCACACGTTCCATGAAGGGCGCGGGCCCACAGGTATAAAGGTGCGAGCCGTCGCGCGCATCGGCGACGCAACCGGCTAGCGCCGCGTCGAGTTGGTCCCGTGCGACGCCGAAATGAAACCGCACGAAATCATTGAACGGCGCGCGCGAGAGCAAGGGCAGGAAAGCCGCATGTTCCGCGCTGCGCGCGAAATAATGCAGCACGAAGCGCTGTTCCTGCTTGAGCAGGCGGTATGCCATGCTCAGGAGCGGCGTCACACCGATACCCGCCGCAATCAGAATATGTTCGGTGGCGCCGGGCGCGAGCTGGAACAGATTGCGCGGCGCGCCGATCGTCAATTCGCAGCCGACCGTCACGTCCTCATGCAGCGAGCGCGAGCCGCCGCGCGACGCTTCTTCACGCTTGACCGCAAACAGGTGTGTTTCGCGATGGTCCGGGTCGCCGCACAGAGAATATTGCCGCGTGACGCCAGAGGGGCCGGTGACGTCGATATGCGCGCCGGGTTCGTAGCGCTCGAACGGTTGTCCGTCCAGACGCGATACGCTGAACGAGCGCACGCCGTGCGCTTCATCACGCACGCTGTCGACGCGTACGCTGAAGGTGGTTCTTTCCATGATCTTGGCGGCCAACTGAGCAAAAAGGACAGAGAGGGGCAGAGCGGACGCCACATGCAATTCGCGGCGCCCGGTTGTGCGTCAAGGATAAGAAACCACCAACAATCAGGCAAATCGATTAAAAATCGGTTATAGAATAAATGTAACTGATAATACGGCGCGCTCATCGCCCCTTGTCATGTCCACATGCGTTATTCCCACCTGCGTCATTCCCACATCCCGGCCAGGTGACGCACCAGCGCTTTTTCCGGCCGTTTCAGCGCATTCAGGTCGCGCATGCAGATCAGCAACTGACGTGTGGCCCAACTGTCCGTCAACTCGATCGTGCGAATACCCGGCGTGCCGCGATAGCGCTTCGCGGCGGTGGCCGGAACGATGGCGATGCCCGCGCCCTGTTCGACCATGCAGCAGACGCTTTCGAAGGTTCGCATGTGAGCGCGAACGCTGAGCGGTTGTCCGGCAAGCAGTGAGCGTTCGCCGAGGTACGCGTGCAATGCGCTGCTCGTGCTCAAGCCAATGAATTCACGCTCGGCCACCTCTGCGAGCGTCACGCGGCGGCGTGCGCCCAGCGGGTCGTCACGGCTCGTGATCAGCACGAGTTTGTCGATGGCGAAGGGCAGCGTCTGCAATGCGCCATGCTCGACGGCGTCCGAAATGATGCCGATTTCCGCCGCGCCGGCCAGCACCGCCTTGATGGTTTCGCTACTTTGCCGTTCCTTCAGATCGATCTGTACGTTGGGGTGATCGCGCAGGAACAGGCCGACCGCGGACGGCAAGAACTCGGTGATCGCGGCGGTATTGGTCCACAAGCGGATGCAGGCTTTACGCCCGGCCTGATGTTCACCCAGTTCGCCCTCCATCCGGTCGATCTGGCCGAGCACGAGCCGTGCATGATGCGCGAGCGTATCGCCGGTTGCCGTCGACTCTACGCCGCGCCGGCCGCGCTCCAGCAATGGCATGCCCAGGGCTTCTTCCATACCGCGCAAACGTGCGCTGGCCGAAGGCAGCGACATGTTCGCGCGGGCCGCGCCATGCGTGATGCTGCCGGTTTCGAGAATGTGCAGAAAAAGGCGGAGGTCGATCAGGTCGAAGCGCATGGGGTGAGATTGGATCGGGGTGTTGTTATCGTGGCCGCGTCCGAGTTTGAACTTAAGTCTCAGCCTCAGCCTTAGTTATAGCCTAAGTCACAGTACGTATCTTACGCATTGTGAGCCGCGCCGCGGCAACCGAAAATCCGGACACGACATTCATAACAACGTCCCGATGATCTCTTCCTTTGCTATGCGCGCGAGTGGGGTTGCCGCGACCTTCGGGGTGGCCGGCCTGCTGGCGCGCGTATTCATTTGATCCGGACGTGGCGGGAGTAAACCAGGGAGGGATGCAGCATGTGGCCGACTATTCTGGATACGCTGGGCGCTTTGGCCGTGCTGGCCAGTGTGGCCGCGCAGATCGCGTTCATCCGCAAAACGCGGCAATCGGCGAGCCGTGAGGCTCGTCCCCAGTCAGCGCGGCGCAAGCCGTTCAGGTAGCGCGTAACGTTGCATCGTGCGCTCCATGCCGTCGAGAAAGGCCTGCTCGGCGGCGTTCATCTTACGCGCGCGCAGCCATAGCAGATCGATATCGACGTCGACCAATCCCTCTTCGGGCGGCAAACGCCACAGGCGTTGTTGCGCGAGATCGTCGCGCACGATGTGCTCGGGCAGGCAGCCGATGCCGTATCCGGCGAAGATCAGCCGACGCACTTCGTCGAGGCTCGGAGAGGCCGCCACGATGCGTCCGGTGAAGCCGCGCTGATCGCGGAACACCGTGAGCGGCGAGAGGCTGTCGCCGATCTGGTCGCTGGTGAATGACACGAAGTTTTCCGCCAGCAACTGATCGACCGACAGCGCATGCCGCCCGAACAGCCGATGATGCCGCCCGCAATAAAGCGCATAGCGTTGCCGCAGAAAGCAGCGCTGCTCGAGTTTATCGACGGGCGTGCGGCATAGACCGAGACCGGCCGTGGCGGTTTTTTGCAGCAACGACGAGATGATGTCCGACGAGCGCATGACTTCGATCTGCAAATCCACGCGCGGGTAGGTCTTGTGGAATTCCGCGAGGAATTCGTCGTAGACGCCGGAGTCGATCCGGCTCACCGTCAGAAGCCGGATCGACCCGGTGATGTCGTCGCTGCGATCGTCGAGTTCGGTTTCGAGCCGCGACATGTGGCCGTAAATATCGCTGGCGATCCGGTACACCTCCTCGCCGGCGCGGGTCGGTTCGAAGTGCGGGCCGCGGCGCTGGATCAGGTTGCGCCCGAGCGTGTCTTCGAGCCGTTTGAGCGCCTGGCTGACCGCGGGCTGGGTCAGATGCAAACGGGCTGCGGCACGGCTGACGCTGCGCTCCTGCATGATCACGAGGAACGTGCGCAGCAGGTTCCAGTCGAGCCGGTCATTCAAAAAACGCGTGACGTCCGCGCGCAACTGAGTCATGGACTCTCCTTCGGCATTAGCTGAATTTATAGTTGAGATAATAAGCCGAAATTTGACTAATGTTTTATGGCTAGCGATAAAACCCCTCATAAGATGCCCTGATGTCAGGCATCGCGACTGAGGAGCCGCCATGAACGCTTCACCCTACGCCACCCGTCAGCCCGTGCGCGCGGCAACCGCCGCTTTCATCGGCACGATGATCGAGTGGTATGACTTCTACATCTACGCCACGGCCGCCGCGCTGGTGTTCGGCGAGTTGTACTTCCCCTCGCACGATCCGTTTGTCAGCACGATGGCGTCGTTTGCGACCTTCGCGGTCGGCTTCTTTGCACGGCCGCTAGGCGGTGTGATCTTCGGCCACCTGGGCGATCGCATCGGCCGCAAGAAGGCGCTGATGACCACGCTGATGATGATGGGTGTCGCTACCGTGTGCGTCGGCTTGCTGCCGGCATATGCGAAGGTCGGTGTGCTCGCGCCCGTGCTGCTGGTCCTGCTGCGCGTGGTGCAAGGTATCGCCGTGGGCGGCGAGTGGGGCGGCGCTGTGCTGATGGCCGGTGAACATGCACCGCAAGGGCGGCGCACCTTCTTCGCTTCGTTCGCGCAACTGGGCAGCCCGGCCGGATTGATTCTCTCGTTGATCGCCTTTCGCGCCGTGACGTCGATGCCGCACGACGACTTCATCGCCTATGGCTGGCGGCTGCCGTTTCTGGCGAGCGCGGTGTTGCTCGCGGTCGGCATCTTTATCCGTATGGGGGTGAACGAGTCGCCGGAATTCCAGCGCGAGAAAGAGGCGAAGCGCACCGTCGAGTTGCCGATTGCCGAAGTGTTCCGTTCTTCCGGCGCGCTCGTTGCGCTGTGCATTGGCGCGAATACGATCGGTATTGCCGGCGTGTACTTCACCAACACGTTCATGATTTCGTACACCACGCAAAACATCGGCGTGTCGAAATCGCTGATTCTCGATTGCCTGTTCGCGGTCGCCATCATCCAGTTTCTGGCACAGCCGCTCGCCGCGTGGCTCGCGGAAAAGCTCGGCGGGGCGCGTTTTCTGAAGTTGGCTGCGTTTGCCGCGATGCTGTCGCCGTATCCGATGTTCACGCTCGTGCAGAGCGGCAGCCGGCTCTCGATGATTGTCGGCATTGCGCTGGCGGTGGTGTGCATGGCGAGCTTCTATTCGGTGATCGCGGGTTTTGTCAGCGGCGTGTTTCCGGTGCGCGTGCGTTACTCCGCGATTTCGCTTTCATACCAGGTGTGCGGCGCGATTGCCGGCGGCCTGACGCCGCTGGCGGGAACATGGCTCGCCCATCAATTCGCCGGACAATGGTGGCCGCTTGCGGTGTTTTACACCTGCCTCGCAGGTATCTCGTTGTCGTGCATCGTCGCACTGGATGCGCTGAAGCACCGTCGTGCCGATGCACCCGAAGCGCTGCCGGCACGCTGAATCACCGTGAAATCAAAGCGCTTGCCGGCGCGTGCGACGAGCGCCGTACCGGCTTGCGTCTGAAGCCAAGGAACTGGACTATGCAGACGTTTTTTCATCCGGCGCAGTTGAAGCACCATCCGCGCAGCTATCTGTCGCGCGGTCAGATGCGCACGCCGCAGGAAGTGCCCGAACGTGCGTTGCGACTCGCCGAAGCCGTGAAGAAGCTCGGCTTCGACGTGCGCGAGCCGGCGGATTTCGGTGCTGCGCCGATCGCCGCGGTGCACGGGATGAACTACCTGCGCTTTCTCGAAGAAGCGCACCGCGAGTGGAAGAAGATTCCCGCGGAATGGGGCGACGAGGTGATGTCGAACGTGTACATCCGCGAGAATAATCCCTTGCGCGGCGTGCTCGCGCAAGCGGCCCGCTATCTCGCCGACGGCAGTTGCCCGATCGGCGCGGATACTTACGAATCGGCCTACTGGTCCGCACAAAGCGCGCTGGCCGGCGCGCAGGCGATTCTCGACGGCGCGGGTGAGGCCTATGCGTTGTGCCGCCCGCCGGGCCATCATGCGCGCGCCGAAGCAGCAGGCGGTTTCTGCTATCTGAACAATGCGGCCGTTGCAGCGCAAGCGCTGCGGCAAAAGTATCGGCGCGTGGCGATTCTCGATACGGACATGCATCACGGCCAGGGCATTCAGGAGATCTTCTATGGCCGCGACGACGTGCTGTACGTGTCGATTCACGGCGATCCGACGAATTTCTATCCCGTGGTGGCGGGTTTCGAAGACGAGCGCGGTACGGAACGAGGCGAGGGCTACAACGTCAATCTGCCGATGCCGCACGGTTCGTCGGAGGCGGTGTTCTTCGAGCAGCTCGACGCCGCGCTGCGGGTGGTCAGCCGCTTTCAGCCGGACGTGCTGGTCGTGGCATTGGGCTTCGACATCTACAAAGACGATCCGCAAGCGATGGTCGCGGTGACGACCGAGGGCTTTGGCGAACTCGGCGGCCGGCTCGGCGCGCTGCAACTGCCGACGCTGATCGTGCAGGAAGGCGGATATCACATCGAGACGCTCGAGGCGAACGCGCAATCGTTCTTCGGTGGATTTACGTCGAAGCGGTGACGTGAGCGGGCGGGGGCCGCTCGGTGTTCGGAGCACGGGGCCGGAACCTGGCCGCCGGTGCGGATTGTTCGGCTGATCCGACGTATCTATTCGTCTTGAGCCGCTTTATCCCTTGGGCTTGTGTGCCTACATTGGCTGCAGTGACAGCGCCACTGCATTTCGCAGCTTCATCGACGCCGGCGCCGCGAATCGTCGCGACGTCGCGTTGGCGCGAACTCCATCCAAAGGACACACGATCATGAGCAAGCTCACAGGTAAGGTTGCGGTTGTAACGGGCGCATCGAAAGGCATCGGCGCCGCGATTGCGAAGGCATTGGCGGCACAGGGCGCCTCGGTGGTGGTGAACTATGCGTCCAGCAAGGCGGGCGCGGACGATGTGGTCGCCGCCATTACCGCGGCGGGCGGCAAGGCGGTGGCCGTGGCCGGCGACGTGTCCAAGGCCGCCGACGCGCAAGGCATCGTGGAAGCTGCGGTCGAAACGTATGGCCGCCTCGACATTCTCGTAAACAACTCCGGCGTGTATGAGATGGCGCCGATCGAGGAAGTCACGGAAGCTCACTTCCACAAGCAGTTCGATGTGAATGTGCTGGGTCTGCTGCTGGTCACGCAAGCGGCGGTGAAGCATCTGGGCGAGGGCGGCAGCATTGTGAACGTCAGTTCGGTTGTGAGCCGCATCACGCCGCCGGGCAGCGTGGTCTATACCGCCACCAAGGGCGCGGTGGACGCCATCACCGGCGTGCTCGCGCGTGAACTCGGCCCACGCAAGATTCGCGTCAACTCCGTGAATCCCGGCATGGTGGAAACGGAAGGCACGCATAGCGCCGGCTTTATAGGCTCGGACTTCGAGGCCTGGGCAGTCAGCACGACGCCGCTTGGCCGCATCGGCCAGCCTGACGATATTGCGGACGTCGCCGTGTTCCTTTCCTCCGACGACTCGCGCTGGCTGACCGGCGAAAGCCTGATCGCAAGCGGCGGTTCGCGCTAAGGAGGGAGCCGCCGGATCGTGTCGGTCCGGCGGCCGACCGGTTTATTGCGCCGCCACGGCGGCGCCTGTCAATTCCACCGCAAACAACGCGTCCAGCAGATTCGACCCCGGCCGCCCGGCGAGCCGCGTGAGCGATTCGGTCATGCGCACCTGGCAATCCTGGAGCGCAATCATCCTGATGCGCCGCGATTCGTTGAATTCGGCGCGCGCGATCACGCCTACCCCCACGCCTTGCGCGACCGCTTCTTCCAACGCTTCGCGGCCGTCCACATACATCACCGGTTCGACCTGCAACGACTCGCGCACCAGTTCGATCTCCAGCAACTGCTGCGTGACCGATTGCGGCTCGCGAAAAATCATTGGCTGTTGCACGAGTTCCGCATAGCTCAACCGGCGTTTCTTCGCCACCGGATAGCCGGCCGGCACCATTGCCACCAGCGGATCGCGCCGCAGCACGCGTGATTCGAGCCGGCTATGCACTTGCGGTGCGGCGGTAATGGCGGCGTCGACCGCGCTTGACAACACGCGCTGCATGCAGTCCGCGGCATTGGCGATCGACAGCGTCACGACGATTCCCGGATGAAGCTTGCGAAACGCGCCGATCAGCGCGACCGCAAGATCGGGTGCGTCCGCCGCCAGCGAGAGTGAACCGGATTCGAGGCCGCCCGCCGATTCGAGCAGTTGCCGCGCTTCGCGCTCGCACCCGAGCATTTGCCGCGTGACGCTGAAAAGACGCAGGCCGAGTTCGGTGGTTTCGACGCCACGCGGGCCGCGCTCGAACAGTTTGACGCCGTAATCCTGCTCGAGGCGCTTCACGTGATCCGATACCGCCGGCTGCGTGAGTGACAGCGCCTGCGCCGCTTTCGAAAACCCGCCATGTTCCGCGACCGCATGAAACGCCCGCAATTGCGCGTATTGCACGTCTGCCTCGCTTGGATAAGTTTTTACGATATCTACATCGATTATATCGATTTTACCAATGAGCACGGTTTATGTACTGTGTCACGCATCGAAACAGCGATATCGGAGATTCCGAACATGGCAAGCGCAATCGACAACTCACCGGCAGTGACCACCACACCCTCAGCCGCACCTTCAGCCACGCCCTCAGCCTCAACCTGCGCCGCGCCGGCAATGGGCGAGCCGTATCTGCTGACGCCGGGACCGTTGACCACGGCGTTCTCGACCAAACAGGCCATGCTGCGCGACTGGGGCTCGTGGGACGGCGATTTCCGCGCCATGACCGCCGAACTGCGTCGCAGCCTGCTGGAGATCGCGGGCGACACCGCGGGCGAGTACGACTGTGTGCCGCTCCAGGGCAGCGGCAGTTACTGCGTCGAAGCGATGCTCGGCAGCCTGATTCCGCGCGACGGCCACGCCCTCGTGCTGGCCAACGGTGCATACGGCAAGCGCATTGCGACCACGCTGGGCTATCTCGGCCGTGCCTGCACGGTGCTCGACAAGGGCGACTACCTGCCGCCGCGCGGCGCTGAAGTCGAAAGCATGCTGGCCGCCGATCCGCGTATCACGCATGTGGTCGCGGTGCATTGTGAAACCAGCTCGGGCATTCTCAATCCGATCGAAGAAATCGCCGCCGCCACCGCGAAGCAGGGCCGCAAGCTGCTGATCGATTCGATGAGCGCGTTCGGCGCGGTGCCGCTCGACGTGAAGCGGATTGCGTGCGAGGCGTTCGTGTCGTCAGCGAACAAATGCATCGAAGGCGTGCCCGGTTTCGGTTTCGTGATCGCCCGCAAGCGCGCGTTGCAGGAAGCGAAGGGCCGCAGTCATTCGCTCTCGCTCGACGTGTACGACCAGTGGGACGTGATGAACCGCACCGGCCAATGGCGCTTTACGCCGCCGACGCATACCGTGGCCGCGTTCATCGAGGCATTGCGTCTGCACAAGCTCGAAGGCGGCCAGGCCGGACGTTTTGCGCGCTATGCCAACAACCGCGACGTGCTGGTCGCGGGCATGCGCGAACTCGGTTTCGAGCCGCTGCTGAACGCGCGCTGGCGCTCGCCGATCATCGTGACGTTTTTCTCGCCGGCGCATGCGTCGTTCAAATTCGAGCGCTTCTATGAGTTGATGAAGGAGCAGGGTTTCATCATCTATCCGGGCAAGCTGACGGTGGTGGACAGTTTCCGCATCGGCTGCATCGGTCAGGTGGACGAGCGCGTGATGCGCCGCGTGGTGCGGGCCTGCGCGCAGTCGTTGCAGGCGATGGGCGTCGATCACGCCGCGCCGCCGGCGATGGCGATCGAGGAGCGCAAGACGCTGGCCGAAGCGGCATGAACCGTGTGCGCCGTGCGGGCGGCCTTGAGCTGCCGCAGCGCGGGTTTTGTCGAGAGTGGTTTTTTTGCCGGCTTTTCAAAGGCGTACTGTTGCGAGACAGTACGCTTTTTTGTTTTGGGAAGGGTCAGCGCGACCCGACCCGAACTGCCCCGGCTTTGCCAGGCTTGCCCAATCAATAACAACCCGCACCGATATGTCGAAAACCACGGCGGTCGATACCCTCGCATGGCACATTCACGCGCGCTCGCTGCGCTATTTCGATGCGATTCGCCGCTGCGGCTCGATCCGTGAAGCCGCGCGCCAATTGCACGTGGCCTCGTCGGCGGTGAACCGGCAGTTGCTGAAGCTCGAGGCCGAAGTCGGCACGCCGCTGTTCGAACGGCTGCCGGCCGGCCTGGCATTGACGGCCGCGGGCGAGGTGTTCGCGCGGCATGTGATTACCGTGTTGCAGGATGCGCGACGCTTCGAAAGCGAACTCGACGCGCTGCGCGGCATCCGTCGCGGCGAGATCGGCATCGTCACGGTCGAGGGGCTCAACTCGAGTTTTCTGCCGGACCTGGTCGAACGGATGCTGACGCGCTATCCGGCCATCCGTTTCCAGGTGCATACCGCCGGTTCGGCATCGATTGCCCGCACGATTCTCGATGGCGATGCCGACCTTGGCCTCGCGTTCTCGCTGCCGCGCACGGACGATTTGCAGCAACTCGCCGTCGGGCGTTTTCAGCTCGGCGCAATCGTCGCCGTCGATCATCCGCTCGCCGGCGAAACAACCGTCACGTTCGCGCAGTGCGCGCGCTATCCACTCATTCTCGGCAACGCGCAATTGTCGATCAGCGGCTTGCTCGAACCGCTGATCCGCCATTACGCCAAACCGCTGCAAACGGTGCTCGAAAGCGATTCGATCGAACTGATGCGGCGCATGGCGGCCCGCGGGCGCGGCGTGGGGTTTCAGACGCGCCTCGGGCTGGAGCGTGATCTCGCCGAGGGCACGCTCGTGCATATTCCGCTGCGCACGCCGCGCGCGCTGGTCTCCGAGCTGGGCGCCTACGCCCGTGCCGGGCGCACCTTGACGCCGGCGCTGGACGCGTTCGTTCGGCTGCTGGCCGAGGCGATCGCCGCTCGGGAAGACGACGAACCGTCCGTCTGACGGCACGCGCCTCGGGGTCGACTCGCGGGACAAAGCCTCACGCCGTGGATGCCATATGCCGATCCGCGAGCCACTCCACGAACCGAAAGCTGACGGCCGTGCTGATGCCGAAACGGCATCGGCATGCACTTTTTTATGCGCTTTTTTGACCGCCTGCCGCGGCCTACACTCGGTCGAAACGGGTTCAAGGGAGCCGCAATGTCCGAAGTGCTATCAGCCAAAGCGGTGCCGCACACGAGCCTGCCCGTCATCGACGTGGCCGGGCTCGAATCGGCCGATCCGCTGCAACGCGCGGCAGTGGGCGCGGCGCTCCACGCCGCCTGCATCGATAAGGGCTTCTTCTACATCGCTCGTCACGGCATCGAGCCGGCGCTAATCGACGCCGCGCGTGCGGAGGCCGAGCGCTTTTTCGCGCTCAGTGACGCCGAGAAGCGCGAGGTCGACAAGGCGCAGTCGTTCTGCAACCGCGGCTACGAGCCGTTACGCGGTCAGGTGCTGGAAGCAGGCACGCCGCCCGATCTGAAGGAAGGTTTTTACATCGGCAATGAACTGCCGCTCGATCATCCGCGTGTCGTGGCGCGCGCTTTCAACTGCGGACCGAACCAGTGGCCGCGGCAGTTGCCCGCTTTTCGCCCGGCCATGGAGGCTTACTTCGCCGCGCTGTTCGTTCTGTCGACGCGCTTGACGCGCGGCCTCGCTTTGTCGCTCGATTTGCCGGAAGACCATTTCGACGCGTTTTGCGACGAAGCGATGGGCACGCTGCGACTGTTGCACTATCCGCCGCAGCCGGCCCAGGCGTTGCCCGAGCAGAAGGGCTGTGGCGCGCATACCGACTTTGGCTGCCTGACGTTGCTGTGGCAGGACGGCATCGGCGGTTTGCAGGTGCAGGACAGCGACGGCAGCTGGATTCACGTGCCGCCGCTGCCGGGCACCTTCGTCGTCAATCTGGGCGACCTGATCGCGCGCTGGACCAACGACCGTTATCGCTCGACGTTGCATCGCGTGGTGAATGCGTCGGGCCGCGAACGTTACTCGATGCCGTTTTTCTTTACCGGGCGCCCGGACTATGTGGTGACCTGTTTGCCGGGCTGCGCGGTAGAGGGCGAAGCGCCGAAATATCCCCCCATCACCGTCGCAGGCCATCTCGAGGCGTGCTACCGGAGAACCTACGGATGATGCCCGCACGCACGCCGGCAGCAGGCATGCTGCTGATTCACGGCGCCTGGCAGGGCAGCTGGGCGTGGGACGCCTGGCTGCCGGAACTCGCGGCGCGCGGGTGGCGGGCCCGCACTGTCGACTTGCCGGGCAACGGCGCAAATCCTGCGCGGGATGCCGGTCTCGAAGTCTCGCTGCAAATCTATGTCGATGCGCTGACCGAAGCGCTCGCGGCCTTCGACGCGCCGGTCGTCGTGGTTGCGCATAGCGGCGCGGGCGTGCCGGCCTCGCAACTGGCCGAGGCGCTGCCCGAGCGGATCGCGTGCCTCGTCTACGTTGCGGGGATGATGCTGCCTTCGGGCATGGGCTACGCGGAGCTCGTCGATGCCAGCGCGGCCGAGGTGCCGAATGCCGGCGGCATCGCGCCGTATCTGCAATGGCGCGACGAGGGCTCGTCCTCCGTCGTCCCACCCGAGGCAGCGCTGGAAATCTTCCTGCACGATTGTCCCCCGGAAGCGGCGCGGCAAGCCGCCGCGAAACTCACGCCGCAGCAGGAAAGCGGCCGCGCGCTCGTCACGACGCTGAGCGCCGAGCGTTTTGGCAGCGTGCCGCGCATTTACGTCGAAGCGCTGCGCGACCGTTCCGTGCTGTTGCCCTTGCAACGCAAGATGCAGGCGCTGGTGCCCGGCGCGATCGTGCGCTCGATCGACTGCGGGCACGTGCCGCAACTGGCGCGGCCGGCCGAACTGGCGGCGCTGGTGTGCGACACGCTGGGCGGGATCGGTATCGGTATCGCGCCTGCTTCTCCTGCTGCCCGTTCGGCCGCTCCGGCCAGCGCTGCCGCCAGTCCCCATTCGTTCACCACCGGAACCTCGCCATGACCCGACTCAATCGTCTCGGCCGTTTGCTCCTTGCCGGCAGCGCGGCTTCGCTCGTTGCGCTCGCTACCCTGAACACCCACGCGTTTGCCGCTGCCGGCGCGCCGCTCGACGTCTCCATCGTCTACCTCGGCAATCCGGGCGATGCCGGTTGGACCCATGCGCACGACCTCGGCATTAGCGCCGCGCAGAAGCAGTTCGGCGACCAGATCAAGGTGACGCGCGTCGACGACGTCCCCGAAAACGCCGACGCCGCCCGCGTGTTCCGCGACCGCGCGGCGAAGGGCGACAAGATCGTGATCGGCACATCGTTCGGTTATATGGATTCGATGATGAAAGTCGCGCGCGACTATCCCGACACGGTGTTCCTGCATTGCTCTGGCTACAAGAGCGCGCCTAACCTCGGCAACTTCAACGGCAAGGTGTATGAGTCGGCGTACCTCGCCGGGGTGGTCGCCGGGTACGTATCGAAGTCGCATGTGCTCGGTTTCGTCGGCTCGGTGCCGATTCCGGAAGTCGTGCGCAATATCGATGCGTTCGCGCTCGGCGCGCGTTCGGTCGCACCGCAAACGGTCGTGAAGGTCGTGTGGATCAGCAGTTGGTTCGATCCGGGCAAGGAGCGTCAGGCGGCGGAAACGCTGGTCGGACTCGGCGCCGACGTGCTGATGCAGAACACCGATTCCACCGCGACGATGGCTGTGGCCGAACAGCACAAGGTCCACGCATTCGGCTGGGATTCGGATATGAGCCGCTGGGGTCCGCATGCGCATCTGGGTTCGGTCGCCTACGACTGGGGTATCTACTACAGCAAAGTGATCGACGAAGTGCGCCGTGGCACGTGGACTAACAAGCCGGTCTATTGGGGCGTCAAGGAAGGCATCACCGATCTGGTGAACGTGAATACGACGGCGGTGCCGGCGGATGCGCAGCGTGCGCTCGCCGAAAAACGCGCCGCGCTGGTCGCCGGCCGCCTCGATCCGTTCGCCGGGCCGCTGAAGGACCAGAGCGGCAAGGTGCGGGTGGCTGCCGGCGCCACGCTGTCCGCGGACGAGACGAACCGGATAAACTGGTTCGTCGACGGTGTGCAGGGCAGCGTCGCGCAATGACGGAGCAAGGGCTATGGGTATGGCGACGATGGCGGGTACGACAGGCGAAGCAATAAACGGCGCGACGATCGACGAGGTGATCTGGAATGACTGGCATCCGGTGGCCGCGCTCGATGCGCTCGACGCCGCGCGTGCCGCCGGCGGCTCGAACGCCGTGACCCGCACACGTCTGCTCGGGGTCGATATCGGTATGCTAGCGCTGCCGCAGGCTGGGGCGCGGCCGCAAGACAGCTACCGCGTCTGGCGTCTCGACGATCAAACGCCGTGCCATGCGCAGGCGCGCTATGGCGTGTTATGGGTGTGTGCCGGCGAGCCGCGCCGCGACATTCTCGCGATTCCCGAAGCCGACGAGCCCGATCGGCGTCTGCTGCATGCCGGCGCGTTTCGCGTGCATGTGAGCGGGTTGCGGGCCGTCGAAAATTTTCTCGACATGGGACATTTTCCGTTCGTGCATACCGGCTATCTCGGCGTGGAGCCGTACACCGAAGTGGCGCCATACCGCATCGAGCGGGACGAGCTCAACGACGAACTGTATGCGCACGACTGCCGCTTCTATCAGCCACGCGCCGCGATGACCGCCGGCGCCGCGCTCGAGGTGCGCTATGTGTACCGCGTGGCGCGGCCGTACAGCGCGATTCTGTACAAGACCTGTCCGCCGCAGCCCGAACGCTTCGACGTGATCGCGCTGTTCGTGCAACCGGTCGACGAAGAGTGGTGTGTCGCGCACACCGTCATGAGTTATCTCGACGACGCCAGCAGTGACAGCGAATTGCGTGGCTTCCAGCAAACCATCTTCGCGCAGGACATCAAGATTCTGGTCAATCAGGTGCCCAAACGCTTGCCGCTCGGCACGGGCGACGAACATCCGGTGCGCGCCGACGCGATGTCGGTCGCCTACCGCCGCTGGCTCTCGGCACAGCGGGTCACCTATGGGACGACTCATGGCCGCTGAAGAGCGCATCGAACGCGCGTGGTTTGCGCTGTGCGACGTGGATCAACTCGGCGATCGGGCGATCTATCACACCGAACTGCTCGGCCGCGAACTCGTGGTGTGGCGGGCCGGCGACGGCACCTTCAACGTATGGGAAAACCGTTGTCCGCATCGCGGCGTGCGTTTGTCGCTCGGGCACCATCGTGGCGAAGCGCTGCAATGTCAGTATCACGGCTGGCAGTTCAGTTCCGGCAGCGGCGCCTGCCGCTTCGTGCCGGCGCACCCGGATGCGGCAGCACCGGCGGTCGCGGTGAAGACGTGGCCAGTGGAAGTGCATTACGGCTTCGTGTGGACCTGTCTCGCAGCAGTTGGCGAAGTGCCGCCATTCGCGCCGATCGAGGAGCTCGAGGATGACGCGAGCCTCGCCGCGAGCGAAGACGCGGATGCGCGATCTCAAGTTCGTTCGGTCCGCTTGCGCACCGTCGCGATCGAAGCCCCCGGCGAAGCCGTGCAGCATGCGCTCGCCGGCTATTGCTTCGACCATGCACGCTTCGATCCATGGCAGGCAAGCGGATGCGTGACGTTCGACGTCGCGCCGCACGCGGTGATGATCGAGCAACTGGACGACGCCGGGCAGCGTGTGGTGTTCGTGGTGCAACCGGCGCGCGCCGGGCGGACGTATTTACATGGCGTCGCGCTCGGGCCGTTTGCCGCGGCCGAACGCCTGAGCGTGCAGCGGCATCATCAGCAGCGGCTCAATGTGTTGCGCGATGCGCTGGAGCAGCAGTTCGACCAGCGTGAGGCGCTATCGAGCGAGAGGCTCCCCGATCGGTTGCCGCTTTGCGTGCCTCAAACGTTGTCGCCCGCGCAGTCGGTCATGCTTCAGCGTTCGTTGTCGAAGCCGGTCGGCGCGCCGGGGCTCGCCGGCGAAAAGCGTTCTCCCGTGGACCCTGACGCGGCGGATGGCGCCTTCGATCTTTATCTTTCGCGTAGCAGGCGCACGCTCAAGGTTGCCGCCGGCGTCACCGTCTTGCAGACTTTGCGCAATCACGGCATCGACGTGCCGAGTTCATGCGAGCAGGGCGTATGCGGCACGTGCCGCACGCGGGTGATCGAGGGAACGCCGCTGCATCGCGACGATTTTCTGACGCCGCAGGAACGGGCCGCGGGCGATTGCATGCTGGTCTGCGTCTCGCGTGCGGCGACCGGCACGTTGACCCTGGATCTGTGAGGCCGTCATGCTCAAACTCCACGATGACGAGTTGTGCGGCGAAAGCTACAAGGTCCGGCTGATGCTCGGCTTGCTCGGCGTGCCTTACGAAAGAGCACGGATCGAACTCTACCCGTCAAGGCAGAACGCCGCGCCGGATTTTCTGGCGATGAATCCGCTCGGTACCCTGCCGCTGCTCGAAGCGCAGGGCGCGTTGCTGCACGATGCCCACGCGATCCTCGTCTATCTGGCGCGGCGTTACGGCGGCACGGACTCGGGCGGCGCAGCGCACTGGCTGCCGCTCGACGATCCGCTTCAACTCGCGCACGTCCAGACATGGCTCGGCTTCGCCGCGCAATTGAGCGGCGTGGTTTTTCCGATGCGTACGCACGTGCTGCACGGTGCGCCGCTTAACGACGATGCGGCGCGCCACAAAGCGAGAAAGCTCTTGCGTATCCTCGACGAGCGCTGCTGGTTCAATGAGGCAGGCGGTACGCCTTTTGTCTGCGCGACTGCAGCCCCTACGGTGGCGGATGTCGCCTGCTTCGTGCCGGTAGCGCTGCTCGACGAAGCCGGGATCGAATCGATCGACTATCCGGCGCTCCGGCGCTGGAGCACGCGCATCAAGCGCCTGGCGGGATTCACGACGATGGCCGGGGTCTACGCCGCGCTGTGAGAGCAGTGCGGATGTAGGCCGCCCATGCGTTCAATCCAGCCCGCAGGTCTTTGGCGTTTCTCGCGTCACTTGAAATAGCCGACGGCGAGATCGATGAATTCGCGGATCTTACGCGGCACGAATTCACGGCTTGGATAAACCAGCGAGACCGCGACGTCGCCATTGAGCACCGTGTATTCGCCGAGGATTTGCACGAGGGTGCCGGCGCGCAGCTCGTCGCTGACCATTTCGAGCGGAAGCAGCGCGATACCCATTGCGCCGAGCGTGGCCTGCTTCTGCATGATCATGCTGTTGACCGTGAACGACGCATCGAGCGTGATGCTTTCCTCGCTGCCATGGCTGCCGTTGTTGCTGTCGTCACCATCGCGCTTGTTACTGAATACCCAGGTCTGCGGACTGGCGTCGAGCGATGCGGCGATCACCCGGTGCCGCGCGAGATCGGCCGGGGTCGCCGGATAACCGGCTTCGGCCAGATACGCGGCGGCCGCCACCGGCACCACGTGCGAATTGATGAGGCGGCGCGCCACCAGCGATTCCGAGCGGATCATGTGTTCGGTCACGATGCCCACGTCGAAACCGCCTTCGAGCAAATCGACGCGTTTTTCGGTGAGCGTGACACGCAGATTCACGTGCGGAAATTTTGCCTGGTACTCCGCAAAAAGCGGTGTGAGCCGGAACAGCGAAAAGCTGCCCAACGCCACGATCCGCAGATCGCCCGCCACTTCTTTCGACGTCGTGGTGGCACGCGATTCGACCTCTTCGAGTTCCGCCAGCACGGCCCGGCAACCGTCGGCATAATCCGCGCCGGCTTCAGTCAGCACGACTTTGCGCGTGGTGCGCTGAAGCAGGCGGATACCAAGATGTTTTTCGAGGCTCGACACATGGCGCGTGATAACCGAGGTCGAGACACTGAGTTGCTCCGCGGCTTGCGCGAAACTGCCCGCGTCGGCGACCTTGACGAAAGCCTGCATGGCCTGAAACAGATTGATCATGTCGATGCGTAGTACGTGTGGGTTGAGACGCGATCGTCACGGCGCTGCTGCGATCAGCTTCAGCCCCGCAGGCAACGATTCGCCGAATACGCGGCCTTCGTCGGCGTCGTCGAGTTCCACGGTTTCGCTGACCATCGTGATCCATGCGCGCGGCGCATTGAGCGCTTCGAGCCTGCGCACCACCGTTTGGCGCGACGGCTCGGGCAAGTCGCGCGAACGGTCGCCGGTCATGCGGGAGAGCTGCACGGCGGCGAAGGCCGCGGGGTCGACCTTCTTCCAGTCGAGCGCCAGAATCGCGTCCAGCCATTGCGCTGCGATGTCGGGCGGCACGACGCTGTGCGCGCTGCCATAGAAGGGGCGCCGCGCACCGATGCGGCCGACTGCCCACCAGCTCTGGTGATTTTCCGTGGGCTTTTTTAAGCGCGTGAGCACCGATTCGCCGAGCTCGATCTTGCGTTCGACCGGAATCCGTTCGAGCGACGCGCTCAGCCTAAGCATGTCGGTGAAGCCGGTCTTCGACACGTCGAACGGCAACTTGTGGCGCGATTGCGCGGCTGTTTGCAGATAGGCCATCGCGTCGAGCACGCGCAGTTGCGCACTTTCGTCGAGGCCGCCCGCCGCGCGGCGCCATAGCGTCCACCACTCCGACCAGACCTGGCCTTCGTTGACGTACTGAATGCCGTCGTCGAACAGCGACCAGAGTTGTTCGACACGCCATTCGTCGAGCGGATAGCCGAAACCCGGCCGTACGCAATAGCCGGCCAGGTTCAACCACAAGCGCTCATGGTCTGCCGAGCGCCGTCGGCGGCGCGCGCGCTCCCATAGCGCACCAAACAGTTCGCGCAGCAGCGCGCTGTTCCAGGCTTCGCGCGGGCCTAGCAGTTGTTCGAGCTGCGAGCGCAGACGTTTGACTTCCTTGGGGTCGACCTTTTGCGCGCGGGAGCCGAAGCATCGGTCGATATGGTCGATCGCTTCGTCGAGCGCGGGGTGCCGGGCGTGTGCCGGGTCCGCCGGGAGGTTGACCTGGGCGTCTTCGCGGCGCAACTGGAATTCGAGCAGCCAGCGTTGCGCCGGATTGTCGAGTTCGATGCAGTGCACCTCGAGCGTGCCCACTTCGGTAAGCGAGGTGGCGATCTGTACCGCGGTTTCGCCACGCGCCGGATTCGCGCCGCGCGTTTGCACGATCGTCGCGATAGGGGGCAGTCGGACGAAATCGCCTTGCGCAAGATCGGTCAGTTCGCCGGGCCGATAGATCGTGTCCGCGCTTGACGAGGCCAGGTGAAAGCGCACCGGGTGCCCGAGACGTAGTGCGAATGTGCGGTCCTCGATGCGGATCTCGTGGCCTTCTTCGGTGCCGCGCGGCAGCAGGCAGATGCCGCGTTGCGCCGCTTCGGCGCCGGGCTCTCCGTCAGCGGTTTCGTCGAGCACGAGAAAGTAACTGCGCGCCGAGCCGCCGCCGATTTTCGGCGCTTGACCGCTGCGGGCAAGGGCATAGGCGACCGCGCCGCGTGCCACGGCGACATCGGGATTGTCGTTGTGCAGCACGTTGAGCGATTCGCCGCGCCATGTACCCAGGGTGCTGGCGAGTCGCTGCGTGAGCGCCTCGGCGCGAAACACGCCACCGTTCAGCAGCAGCGTGTCGGGGATCGGCAAGGACTCGTCCTGACCTTCACCGGCATCGACCGGATTAGCGACAGAACCCAGCGCCTTGCGCGACTGCGCTGCGAAACGGCTCAGAAACGCCGCGATATGACGCGTGACGGCTGGGTCGGTGGCGTAGGGTAGGCCGAATTCGACGATCGCGCCGCGCGGTCTGCCGGGCCGTTCGTGCGACGCCACCGCCGGAAAGAATCCGTCGACGATGATCTGCTCGACTTCCTCGCGCGTGACCTGCACCGTGCGCGCGCCGCCGATCAGCTTCGCGCCCGCGCCAAGCAAGGTGATCGAAGCGGACTCCGGCGCATGCGGCCCGAGCAGTTGTTCCTTCGCACCGCGGCAACGTTCGACCAGTTGCGACAGACTCGCCGCCGACAGACGCGTGCGCTCGGTGCCGGCCTCAGACAAACGCGCCTCGACCCGATGCGCGAGCGCGAGGTCCATGTTGTCGCCGCCGAGCATCAGATGGTTGCCCACGCCGATGCGCGTGAGTTCCGGCTCACTGTCGCGCATGCGCACTTCGATCAGCGTGAGGTCGGTGGTGCCGCCGCCGACGTCGCAGATCAACACGAGCTTTGTGTCAGCCAACTCGGCTGCAAGGCTTTCGCGATGATGAAACAGCCAGTCGTAGAACGCGGCCTGCGGTTCTTCCAGCAGCCTTAAGGTAGGTAGACCGGCGAGACGCGCGGCTTCTACCGTCAACGCGCGTGCGCCTTCGTCGAACGACGCGGGGACCGTCAGCACGACGTCCTGCGCTTCGAGCGGTGCGTCTGGAAAGCGCTGATTCCAGGCAGCCCGCACATGCGCCAGATAGCTTGCGCTGGCTTCGACCGGCGAGACCTTGCGGACATCGTCCGCGGCGCCCCATGGCAGAATCGGCGCGACCCGATCGACCGATGCGTGCGACAGCCAGCTCTTCGCGCTTGCCACCAGCCGCCCCGGCACCTGGCCGCCGAGCGTGCGCGCGAGCCGGCCGATCACGACGGGCTGATCGGCCTCACCGGGCGTGCCGGCGTCCGGGCCCGCCGCCGCGCGCCATGGCAACTGCAGATCACCCGCGTTCAGTTCGCCGGGCGCCGCGTGATACCGCACCGAAGGCAGCAGCGGCCGCGCGGCCACTTCGCCGAGACTGACCAACTGCTCGATCTCGAAGACGCGAATCTCCTGCGAACCCGCCGCGGGATTGCCCACTTCGGCGTAAGCCAGCACCGTGTTGCTGGTGCCGAGATCGATGCCGACGCTGTAGCGCTTCATCTCAGTCATGCATTGGCGCTGCCGCGCACGTCGAATTCGACCTTCCAACGCTCGTCGCTACCGCGCGGCACGGCTTCGAGTTCGAGCGTGCCGGCTTCCGTCACGCGCGCATGCAGTTTCACCGGCACGACTTCGCCGGCGGTGCGGCCGGCGGACGGCAGCGTCGCCTGGATTTCTTCCAGTTCCTGCAATTCCTCGGGACCCCAGAAGTCGAGCAGCGTGCCCACCTGATCCTGACGACGCACCGACGATCCGAAGAAGCGGAAGTGCACCGGTTCGCCGACCACCAGCCCGAATTCCTGCGCCGGCAATTCGGCCTCGGTGCCTTCCTCCATGCCGAACGGTGCGACGCACAACGCCTGCACCGGCGGCTCGAGACCGGGGACGGCCGGCATCGCCGATTCGATCGCGATGTAGTACGCGCGCGCGGTGCCCCCGCGAATCCGCACGCCCTGGCCGCGCCGTACGTAGCCGTAATAGGCCGCGCCGCGCGCAACGGCGAGATCGAGATCGGCGCCTTCGAGCAGGCGAGCCTGGGGTGCGCCCTCAGCGGCGAGCCAGCCATTGAGCGTGCCCATGATCCGTTCGACCAGCAGCGGCGACTTGAACACGCCGCCGTTAAAGAGTACGGCGGTGGGGTGCAGGAAGCTTGCGTTTTCCGCCGTGGCGAGATCGCGCAAGCCTTCGAGTTCGGCGAGCGCGCCCACCTGACGGCCAAGGAAGGCCGCCAGATGCCGCGTGATGCCCGCGTCCTGCGCATACGGCAGGCCGAGTTGCGTCAGACCGGCACGCGCGCGGCTTACCGGACGCGCCGCGCTCTCCACTTGCGGGAAGAAGCCTTCGAGAATCGTTTGGGTCAACTCCGCGCGCGTGAGCTCGGTGCGGATCGAACCGCCGATCAGCTTCGAGCCGCGGCTCGGTACGACGAGCGGCACGGTATCGGTCGACGGATCGCTGAGCAGCGTTTCCTTCGCCGAGCGGCACGCATAGGTGAGGGCGCGCAATTGCCATGCGTCGGCGGTGGTGCCTTGCGCCGCGAGCTTGCGGGCCACCACGTGGGCGAGCGCGAGGTCCATGTTGTCGCCGCCCAGCAGAATGTGTTCGCCGACCGCGACGCGATGCAGTTCGAGATTGCCTTCACGCTCGATCACGGCGATCAGCGAGAGGTCGGTCGTGCCGCCGCCCACATCTACCACGAGAATGATGTCGCCGACCTTGACCTGTTTGCGCCACTGGCCGCCGCTCTTCTGGATCCAGCTATAGAGCGCGGCCTGCGGTTCTTCGAGCAGCGTCATGCGGCCGTAACCGGCGGCCTCGGCGGCTTCGGCGGTCAATTCGCGCGCGGCCGGATCGAACGACGCGGGAATCGTCACAGTGATGTCCTGCTGGCTGAACGGCGCGTCCGGGTGCGCGTGATCCCATGCTTCGCGCAAGTGGGTCAGATATCGCACCGAGCTTTCGAGCGGCGACACGCGCGCGACTTCAGGCGGCGCGTCGTTCGGCAGAATCGCCGCGCGACGGTCGACGCCCGGATGGCACAACCAGCTCTTGGCGCTCGACACGAGCCGGATCGGCGTGGCCGCGCCGCGGCTGCGGGCGAATTCGCCAACCGCGAATTCGCGCTGGCCGGTCCACGGCAGATACAGGTCGCCCGAGGCGAGTTCGTCCGGGTGCGGCAGGTAGAGAAACGAGGGCAGCAGATCGAGGTTGTCGATCGCGCCGGGACCGGTGAGCTGGGCGATCGGCAGCACGCCCTGGGCGGTCTTTTCGCCGTCGCTGGCGGTGGTGTCGACGTACGAGAGCGCGCAGTGCGTCGTGCCGAGGTCGATGCCGATTGAGAAGCGCGCGTCGCTCATAGCTCCACCTCGGCCGGTGCGATTACCTTGGCGTTATGGCTTTCGCTGAGCTTCGGCAGACGCACTTCGTCGACCCGCCAGCCACGGTGGCTGATGCTGCCGTTGAACGGGGCCTTGCCGACGACATTGCCGGTCAGGCGAACCGAAGTGGCGTCGAAACCTTCGGCCAGCGTCACGCGGCTGCCTTCGGCTTCGTCGCGTACCGGACGGATCGTGAAATGCTCGCGCAGCGTGGCGCGGCAGCCGTCGTGCACGAGGCGGGCGGCGGCGCCGATGTCGGCGTCGCTATAGTTCTTGATGTCCTCTTCGACGAAATCGATGAAGCGCGCGTCGCGTTGCAGCAGGCCGAGCAACTGGAGCGCGGCGTCGGGGCTTGCTTCCTTCAGTGTGGGGGCGGGTTGCGGCGCGGGGGCGGGTGCAGGTGCCGCGACGGGAGCAGGCGTGGGTGCAGGCGCGGCGCTCGCGGCGGCGCTGCCGCCACCATTACGCAGGCGCAGTACCCCGGCGGCGAATTCGCCGTCGCCGAGGATGCTGAAAAACGTACTCACGGCAAGTGAAATCCTGCCGAGAAAAGAGGGGTTCGAATCGGTCATGAATGCTCCTGAGGGGGCTCTGTTAAAGGACGAGCTGTCCTGGCTGCGCCGCATGCGACGGGCCCGGCGCGCCGGCCTGGCTTGCTGGGCAGTCGACATGCGTCATGGCGAGGGTCGGCGGCAGGCAAGCCGCCGAGGTCTGATTCATCCGGTTTTGCAGTGTTCTTGCGGTGCGTTTCGTCCGCGCAAACCCGTATTTTGCCTTGTCGCGCGCCCGAAGCGGGCAAAGCCGGCAATTCTAGCGCTCAATGGTTGGAGATTGGCGGATGGCGGAAAGCGCCTGACAGGAATGTCTGGCGGCGTTTTTCAGGCGGCGTGAGGGCCGAATTCGGCCACGACCTGATCGATAAACGCGCGCAATTTCGGGGTGGCGCGGCTGGCCGGAAACACCAGGTGCATGGGCCGCGCGGGCGCTTTGTAGCCGTTCAGCAGGCGCACCAGCCGGCCCGCGGCGAGTTCGTCCCGCACCGCCACTTCGGGCGCGAGGATCACGCCGCCGCCTTGGAGGGCGGCGGCTAGCAGCGCTTTCACGTCGTTGGCCTGAAAGCGGCCGGAGATGGGGACTACGTGTTCGCCGTGCGCATCGGTAAAACGCCATTCGGTCTCGACCGGCAGGCTCGTGTAGACGAAGCTCAGGCATTCGTGTTCCGCCAGCGCTTGCGGGGTGGCCGGCTCGCCGCGCTCGGCCAGATAGCCGGGCGACGCGCAGGCCACTAACCGGTACGGCATCAGGGGTCGCGCGATCAGGGACGAATCCGACAGCGTGCCGAGACGGATCGCGGCTTCAACGCCTTCGTCGACCAGATCGACGAAACGGTCGGTCAGCGCCAGCTCGACCCGCACCTCGGGATGAACTTTCAGATAACGCGTGATCATCGGCGCGAGGCAGCAGGTGCCGAAGGTCACCGGTGCGGTGATGCGCAAACGCCCGCGTGGCGAGGCCGACAGTTCCTGCGCGACCGATTCGGCCGCTTCGGCATCCGCCAGGAGTGCCTTGCAGCGCTCGTAGAAAATCTGGCCGATTTCCGTGAGGCTCTGGCGGCGCGTGGTGCGGTTGAGCAAACGGGCGCCGACGCGTTCCTCGAGCGTGCTGACGTGCTTGCCGGCCATCTGCGAGGAGATGCCGAAGGCGAGCGCGGCCGCGGCGAACGAGCCGCTGTCGGCCGTTTTCACGAATACGGCCATGCTGGTCAAACGATCCATGATTCCCCACTCCTGATTTCGACAGCCGTCGAATTTCGCCTGTTTATCCGGATGAAGTTTTGAATCATAGTGCTTCTCACCGATGGGCGTGCGCTCAAAGGTGCGATCCTCAGATAGACATGGAGTGTGAAACATGAAGATAGGCATACTCGGCGCCGGCTTTATCGGCCGCGCAATGGCGGCGCTCGCCCAAAGCGCCGGTCACGAAGTGATGATCAGCAACTCCCGGGGTCCGCAGACGCTGACCAGCACGGCTGCGGCGCTTGGCTGTGCGCTCGGCACGGCGCAAGAGGCGGCGAAGTTCGGCGACGTGGTGATTGTCGCCGTGCCGTTCGGCAGCATTGGTGCGTTACCGGCTGCGGCGCTCGACGGCAAGATCGTGATCGACACGTGCAATCACTATCCCGACCGCGACGGCGCGATCGAGGCGCTCGCCAGCGGCTCGACGACCACTAGCCAGATGCTGGCCGCCAAACTGCCGGGCGCAAAGGTAGTCAAGGCGTTCAATGCGATTCTGGCGAAGGACCTCGAAACGGATGGCAAGCCCGCCGATGCACCGAATCGCCGGGCACTGCCGTTCGCTGGCGACGACGAGCAGGCCAAACACGTCGTGAGCGGGCTGCTCGATCAGTTCGGCTTCGATCCGGTCGATGCCGGAACGCTCGCCGATAGTTGGCGTTTCGAACGGGCGAAGCCGGTTTACTGCATTCCGCTGGATCGTGCGGGCATGGTTGAAGGATTGGCCGCGGCGAGACGGGATGTGGAGTTGGCGCATGGGTCGTGGCGGCACTGAGGGGGACTGCGGCGCCCCTCAGTCGATCGGCTGACGATCAGCCAGGAAAGTCAGTCGACGCCGATAACGCCGCCCACGTTTCCGTTTCCTGCGCCACGTAGGCATTCTTTTCAGCAATGGCCTTCAGCGTGTCGGTGCCAAGCGGCAGCCTCAATGGCGGGGTTGGTGCATCGACCAGTTCGATCATGGCCGCCGCGAGTTTCTCCGGGTTGCCTGGCTGCTTGTGGTTCAGGCTCGCGGCGCGACGGCGGACATTGCCCGAGGTCTCGTCATAGTCGGCGATGACATTCCCGGCGACCACAAGCGATGACGCGTCGAGGAAGTCGGTACGGAAATAACCAGGCTCCACGACCGTGGCGTGAATGCCGAGCGGCCTCAGTTCGGCGTGCAACGCCTCGGTCAAGCCTTCCACGGCAAACTTGGTCGAACAATACGCGCCGAACCCGGCGACGGACCGATAGCCGCCGATCGACGACATGTTGATGACCTGTCCTGAGCGCTGCGCGCGCATCACCGGCAAAACCGCGCGCGTGATATTCAGCAGGCCGAATACGTTGGTGTCGTACATGCGGCGCACGTCGGCGTCACTTGACTCCTCGATCGCACCCAGCAAACCGAATCCGGCATTGTTGACCAGCACGTCGATACGGCCGAATCGCTCCACCGCGGCTTGAACCGCAGCTTGCGCCTGAGCTTCGTTGGTCACGTCCAGCGCCACCGGCAGGAGCGCCGGCGAGTCACCAAGGCGTTCGGCGATCGCCGCGACATTGCGGCCGGTGGCGACTACTGCGTTGCCGTCAGCGAGAGCGGCCTGAGCGATCAGGGCGCCGAGGCCGCGCGATGCACCGGTAATAAACCAGACGCGCTTGAAGCCGTTGTTTGCCGGGTTTGACATGATGTTGCTCCTGCGTTTCGAGTGAAAGTGGACGAATCATAGAAGCGGCGATTGACACAAACTAGCCATGGATCGGTAGACTGATAATCAACTTTTATTTGCTAATTCGGATGGCCATGAACGAAGTGCGCGCGATCACGATATTCGTCCGGGCCGCAGCGCTGGGAAGTCTGCGCAAGGCGGCCGTGGATCAGGGCATCTCGCCGCAGGCCGCGAGCCATGCGGTGATGCAACTGGAAAAGGAGTTGGGGGTCCGGCTGTTCCATCGAACCACCCGCAAGCTGAGCCTCACTGAGGAGGGGCAGGGCCTGCTGGACAGCGTAAAACCTGCGCTAGCCGTACTGTCGTCCGCACTCGACGACGCGCGGCGCTCGAAGGACGAGATTGCCGGGCCACTGCGGGTCAGCGCGCCACGGGCAATGGCGCATACCGTGCTGTGGCCATATTTCATGGAATTTGCCGAATTGCACCCGAATGTGGGGCTAGACGTGCAGTTCGACGACCTCTTCACCGATCTTGTCGGCGATCGCGCCGACGTCGGTTTTCGGGGCGGCTCGCCGCCCTCGGGCGGGACCATCGCGCGGCGGCTCCTGCCGATTCAACTGATTGTCTGTGCATCGCCCGCCTATATCGAGCGGCATGGCGCGCCGCGGACCATCGACGAACTCGGGGCACACCGATGCACCGGCTATCGAAGGGCGAATACCGGCAAGCAGGCGCCGTGGGAATTCCTGATCGGCGACGAGATTGTCTATCGCGACATCGCGACGACCCTATGCGTCAACGACACGGACGCGGAGACGCAAGCCGTGCTGGCCGGACTTGCAATCGGTCAACTCGGCAGCTTTTCGGCCGCCGCGCCGATCAGGCGGGGCCAGCTTGTACCGTTGCTCGTCAGGCATGTCACCCAGCGTGAGGCCATCTACATCTACTATCGCCATCGAACCGAGCAGCCGCTGCGAGTCAGGACGTTCATCGACTTCATGGTCGAACGCCTCGCGGGAAACACGAATTTCTACCTCGAGCCAGCCGAGCTTCGCGCCGCGCGGTGAGCGGGTCTTCCGGTCGTCAAAATAGCGCTAGACACGAATGATGGTTTGCTCATGGCAGAAATACAGTCGTGCGTATTTCTTCGGTGCAAGCTCGCGTACCGCGACCTTTTTTTTGACGGTGAGGTGTCGTCGCATCATGTATGGCTTGCCGACCGGCTGCGTACGAGCGGATGTTCGTTACGTCTTTGGCAACGTGGATGCGCCGCGGCGTTTGCGCGGCTTTGGTTCGACGCCGATACGCGGATCGCGCGCGAGCACCAGTGCCGTCATTTTCTCCACGACGGTTTCAAATGCCGGATCGTCTTGCGGGACATAAAGCCATTTGCCGAGCACCGGATGGGGCCGTAAAGCAGGTACTTCCTCGATCAGCGCGGCTTGCCGCTCATGCGACGTGCAGACCAGCAAACCATTCCACGGCTTGTCGCGATCGGCGGCGATCAGACACAGCAGGCCGTCGATATAAGCGGCATCGCTGCCGAACATCCGCTTGCTGATGTAGGTCGGATCGCGCTCGAACGCGTCGAAGATCCAGAGGAGCGAGTTGCGGATGGAAGAGGGCATGGGCGCAAGATCCTGGGCGATAAAAGCGTAGATGAGCTTACACAAATTCGCCGGGGCTGGCAGCGGGTGCCAAAGCAAGGCGCTTTCCATGGTCTTTTCTCTCGCTCAGTTGTTCCTGATATTCCTGTTAGCCTGAAATCAGAACGGGTTCTTCGTGACGCTTCGTCGTGCCGCTCGCTAACCTGATGGCGGTCGAACGGCCGATACCCTGGCTCGCGCCTGTCACGATCGCTACCTTGCTGGACATTTCCCTTCTCCTTTAGCTCGCGGACGCGCCGTTTGAGCGGCGCATCCAATGATCGGCCACGATGCTGTCTTTGCCGGTCAGCGGACCAGAAATCCGGCGATTGCCGCGGCGATCTCCGCCGCGTGAGTCTCCAGCGCGAAGTGTCCGGTATCGAAGAAACGCACCTCGGCGTTCGGTATGTCGCGCTTGAATGCCTCGGCGCCGGGCGGCAGGAAAAACGGATCGTTTTTTCCCCATACGGCAAGGAAACGGGGCTCATGAGTGCGGAAATACTGCTGGAATGCCGGGTACAACGCGACATTGTTCCGGTAGTCTCCGAACAGATCGAGCTGGATCTCGTCGGCGCCTGGGCGGTTCAAATAGAACTCGTCGAGCGAGTAGCCGTCTGGCGACACGGAACTCGTGTCCGGTACGCCATGCGTGTATTGCCACTTGGTCGATTCGTGCGTCAGCATGGTGCGAAGGGCTTCGCGAGTGGCGTGCGAAGGATCCTGCCAATATGCGCGGATCGGATTCCAGCCGTCGCTCAACCCTTCTTCGTACGCGTTGCCGTTCTGCGAGATGATCGCAGTAATCCGCTCAGGGTGCCGGAGCGCAAGCCGAAAGCCGGTGGGCGCGCCGTAGTCGAATACGTACATGGCAAAGCGATCGAAACCGATCTGCTCGGTGAAGCCTTCGATCACGTTGGCGATGTTGTCGAATGTGTAGGCAAAAGCGCTGCGTGCCGGCATGTCCGACTGGCCAAACCCTGGCAGATCGGGCGCGATGATATGGAAGCGCTCGGCAAGCAGGGGGATCAGGTCCCGAAACATGTGGCTCGAACTCGGAAAGCCATGCAGAAGTAACAGTTTCGGTGCGTTCGAACGACCCGCTTCGCGATAGAACACCTTGACGCCGTTGACGTCGGCATAACGATTGGCAATGGATGACATGGCTTAACTCCTGATTTGGGAAATGACGGGCGGCGAGAGCCTGTAGGTGCGATCGGTTTTAGGTATACCTAACGAGTTGACAGGGAGGCCGAGGCAGCCTGGACCGCTTCGACGATGACGTCGGTAACGAGGTCAGGGGCCGTAACAATCGGTGTGTGATCGACCTCGTGTGAATGCACGCGCGCGTTCATGCGCTGTGCCATGAAATGTTGCGTGTTGGGATTGATCATCCGGTCCTGCCCGGCGCTCAGGAACCAGCTCGGCCGGTCCTTCCAGAGTGGACGCCCGAGCGTCTCGCCGATGCATGAAACCGAAATGGGACGTTGAACCGCGCTAAGCACGGCCAACTCCTGCACGCTCGCGTGCTGTGCGAACGCGGCTGCGAACGCTTCTTCCGGCAACCATATCCGGCCGTGCCGATCCGGCGCCAGTTTGGGTGCCAGCGGGTGCGCTTCACAACGATAGAACACGTCGCTCACCGTTTCGCCCTCGGCAGGCGCAAGCGCGGCGATATAGACGAGCGCCTTGACGTTGTCGGCGCGTGTCGCGCCGATCACCGCGCCGCCGTAGGCATGCCCCGCGACGACAACCGGACCGTCGATGCGCTCCAGCGTTCTTTCGAGGGCCGCCACGTCCTCGTGCAAAGCACTGAGCGGCAAGGGGGCCGCTACCGCGTGTATGCCATTTGCCTTCAGGCGTTCAATCACCTTGCTCCAGCTTGAGCCATCAGCCCACGCGCCGTGCACCAGCACCGCGCTCACATTGCCGATCGACATTTCTCGCTCCTTTGATGGATCTGGGTGCTGCCTGGTATGCATGCGCATCCGGTTGGTGTGCATGCTGTGTAACCTGATAAATCTTTATTTAGAGGTTACAAACGAACGATGTAACTTGTCAAGTGAGTTTTTAGTGGTTACGATGCAGTCATCGTCACCTCACATCCGTCATGAGAAATGGACTACCGTCAGACTCCCGCGATACTGGTGGCCGACGCGCCGGGCCTCGATTTCCTGAACTCGGTTGCAACGCCAGTCGATGAAGCCGTCGACTGGATCAGCGACGGCGAAGGCTTGCTTGCCTGGCTGGACCAGGCGGCGCTAGTGCCCCGCACTGTCCTCGAGGCGATGCGCAGCCAGTCGAGCCCGGCCGAACTCGATGCGCTGGCGGCGCGCGCGCGCGAACTGCGCGAATGGTTCAGGGGGTTTGTCCAGAAGCGGAAGGGACGGCCGCTGGCTGCCAAAGATCCGCGTGAGATCGAGCCCTTGAACCAGCTGCTCGCGCAGGATTACCAGCACGGCGAAATCGTGATGAACGCATCGAACGGTGCGACGCGCTTTGAGCTGCGCGCGAGCCGCCGCTGGCAATCGCCCGAGTCGCTACTGATGCCGATCGCCGAGGTGTTGGCGAGGCTGGTATGCGAGGAGGATTTCACCTACGTGAAAGCGTGCGAAGGCCCCAGATGTACGTTGATGTTTGCGGATCACACGCGCGGTCACGCGCGTCGTTGGTGCAGCATGGCGATGTGCGGCAACCGTGCGAAGGTTGCGGCTCACCGCAAGCGGCTCAGGGAACAGGGCAGCGCTCAGGTGTAAGCTTCGGGGTCGGTGCGCGGTTCGCGCCAATCGCGCCCCGCACACCCTGAATGGCCGACAAGTGGAATCGCAGATGAATAACAACAATCGCTGGCTGCTTGCTCTTGCTTCATCCATGCTGGGTCCGCTGTGTCTATTGGCGGCGTGCACGTCAACCGATCTGCAAAGCGAGAAGGGTCCGCCGCTGCCATCGGCGACCGACGTGGCCAGCCGCTGCCTCGCACGCGTGACGCAGAGCGGCACGCCGACGCCGGCGCTCGATCAGTTGAGCGGATTGCAATGGCGCGGCTATGTGGGTTGCGCATTGGCCAGCAATCTGGTCGTCGATTCACGCAACGTTGCGGACAACCCGGAAGCGATTATTTCTATTCGCGTCAACGCGGACGGTTCGATCGATTCAATTGCGCCGATGCACTCCAGCGGCAATCCGGCGTGGGACGCGGCGGTACAACGCGCGATCGCGGCTGTCGCGCCGTTACCCGCGGCGCCGGCCACGCATACTTTTTCGAGAATCGACCTTCATTTCAGGCCTCAACCGCGCCCGCCCGGCATCGGCGGCAGCACGGGACTCACGGGCGAAAGCCATTGGTCGATACGTCATTGCACCACGGTAGACGGCGTCACCGCGTGCCGATAGCGCCGCTGCGCATCGCGAAGGGCGGGTTGAAGTCAATCCCTGAATCTGACATCTTCATTTTCTGCGCGACGGCGGCAGAATAATCGGCTCAGCCCGATTAAATTCAAACTATTCCATTCGCATACTATGACGGAAAGCCCCCGCAAGTTTGCACGTTAATGCAAAGACCCCGGTACTATATGGTCCTGCGGAATCGGCCCGGGAGCCAGTGTGAGAGAAACCGGCTTGTAAGCCGGTGCAAGGCACGCCAGATATTCCACGTAAAAGACATGAACAATTTTATTCGACCCCCTGTTTTCTATCCGGCATCTGTCGTTTTCGTGGACGACAGCGACAGCTACCTCGACGCGTTGCGCCGATTCTTTCCGGATATTTCCACTAATCTGTTTTTCACGCGGCCTCAAACCGCGCTCGCTTTCATCCGCAAACACGCCCGTGAGAATTCGCTGGCGTTTGCGCCGGCTTCAGCCGGTCTGACCGAGACCGGCCTCGAGCGGTTTGTCGAAAGCTCGGCGGAGCGGGACGTGCTGACCCGGGATGCACGGTTTTCAGAGGTGGCTGCGGTGGTGGTCGATTACGATATGCCCGGACTGAGCGGAGTCGAATTCCTTTCGTCAATATCCAATTTGCGTTGCGCGAAAGTGCTCCTGACCGGTGTCGCCGACGAAACCGTTGCAGTAAAGGCTTTCAATGCCGGCATTGTGGATCTTTATCTGAGAAAAACAGATGCCGATTCAGCCAACAGGCTGGTCCATTTTCTAAAAGACGCCAGAAGCAGGCATTGTTCGGAGTCGGGCTGGCTGGGCCTGGGCGATAACGGCATGACCTATTGCGATCCGCGAACGAGGCAAGTGATCGACGCGGTGGTCGCCGCCGAAGGTATCGTCGAGTATTACTGGCGTCCGGAACAGAACGCGATCCTGATGTTCGACCGTGCGGGCAACCCAAGCGTTTTCCAGGCATGGGCAGAGAACGACTGGATCTCGCAGGCGGAGATCGTGGCCGACGAAAGCGGGCCGGCGGATCTGCTCAAGCAGATGGCGGTCCGCGAGTCGATGCCGGTTTTCTGGCCGAATCTGGCGTTTCGTCCCGGTGCGGCATTCAGGACGGTAAAGCCGCAAAGCATCCCTGGCTGGGACGACGTTTTCTATTGCTGGACCAGAATAGATTCCACGGACCTGGGTCTGGACACGCTGACGTTTTCGCAATGGCGTAGTGGCCGCAATCTGCAGGCCCATCTATGAGGAATTAGCCAAATCGCATAGCCGCTTTGAAAATGCCGTAACAGACCAACGTTTCCCGACACATCGAGCCACATGTACGCCATTCCGACCGCCTTTGTGTCAGCGCTGTTCGTGGTGTTCGGCCTTTACGTACTCATCACTCAAGGGGTGACGCGTCTGTCGGCGCCGTTTCTTTTGATGTGCGCAACGACATTCGCATGGCAGGGGACCTGGACTCTGCTGTTCCAGACGCGGGACCCTCACATTGCAAGCGTGCTGGTTCGGGTCGGTTATCTCTTCATTCTCTTCCTGCCTACCACCTACTATCACTTCGTGACGGAGGTGGCGGCAAGGCGTCGCGAGCGGCCGATATTGCTCGCGTCTTACGGTTTGTGTCTCGTCTTCACTGTGCTGCTGCCTGGCGATGAAGTCGTCTCCGGCTACCGGCACTACTTCTTTGGCTACTACCCGAGCGCCGGGCCGCTGCATCCTTTGCACGTACTGCAGACCATATTGCTGGCCGGGCGCAGCGGACAGCTTCTGCTCGCGGCCCGCAAGCAGGCCGGCGCCGAAGCGCGCCGGCGCCTCGATCTCTGTTTGGCGAGCCTCTGTGTCTATTCGTTTGCGGCAGTCGACTATGCGGTCAACTACGGCTATCCGTTCTATCCCCCGGGGGTATTGTTTGTTGCCCTCAGTCTGGGGCTTCTCGCGATCACGATTGTCCGCTATCACCTGATTCATCCCTATGCGATCGCCGCGACGATCGCGCACGAAATCGCCACGCCGCTCGCGACGATCGCGATGCATGCCGACGAGATCGCCAGCGTGTGGTCGCACGTTTTCAAAGGCTACCGGCTGGCGGTCACGCACGGGCTCTATGACGATCAGGAGGAGCATTCCGGGCAGACAGAACGCGTCAGCCAGCTCGCCACGGCGATCAGGCGGGAGGTCTCGGGCACCAGCGCGATGGTCGAAATGGCACTCGCTTCGTTCACGCTGGATCGTCTGGACCGCACGCGCTTTACGCCTCATTCGATGAAGCAATGTGTGGTGTCGGCGCTCGAGCGATATCCATTTCGTGGCGACGAACGTGCCCGCGTCAGCGTGGCGCCGATCGACGCAAGCTTATGCTTTTCGGGTTCGGACACGCTGGCGGTTTTTGTCCTGTTCAACCTGCTGAAAAACGCGCTGCACGCGATTCACGTGAGCGGCGAGGGGGAGATCGCGATCAGCGCGGTTCAGGAGCATGGTTTCTGCGTGCTGCGATTTCGCGACACGGGGCCGGGCATCGCGCCCGACGTGCTGCCCCATATCTTCGACGCCTTCTTCTCCACCAAGCGGCACGGAAGCGGTGCGGGAATGGGGCTCGCATTCTGCCGTCGCGCGGCGGAGCTTCTGGGCGGCAGTATCGAATGCAGTTCGACGCGCGGTGCGCACACCACGTTCACCGTGCGCTTGCCGGTACCGGGCTCGCCGGCGGACCGCGCACTGAACAAACCGCCAGCGCGTTCTTTGCGCCGGCGGCAAAAGGTGAAAGAAAAGGTGAAGTCTAGCGTTGGAGGTTAGTGGTCAAGGTCAGGCGTGGAAGTTGGCGGTGAAAGATAGCGGTGAACTCCCACGACAAACCCGGCGAAAAAAATAAACGGCGAAAGTTAGTTGTTGAGATCAGGCGGCTAACGCCGTCCATGGCAGTTCATACTCCTTGACCCGTTCGACGATGCCCTGCGGGAAGCGCCTGATCTTCCGGTCGCGTCCGGCATACAGGATCTGCTGATAGCCCTGCGAAACCTCACGGCCATCCACGCAAAAGCGGAACAGCAGATAGGCCGAGCACTGCTTGACCTGCACCGTGTTCAGATAGCAATCCACGCGTTGGAAGGGGAACGTTTCATGGACGTATTCCTGGTGCGCGCGTTTGGTCACGAACATGCCGTCCGAGCCCAGAAGATCGTTGTGTATGCATTCATGAAACCACCGCTCGCGGCACACACCTTGCCACTCGAAGTAGCGTGAGAAATACGTATTCATGAACGCGTTCGAGTCTTTCAGGTAAATGTCGAACGTATGGTGGAAGGTCTTGAGCGAGGACGGGCTAATCGGGTCTTGCGAAAGAAGAGCGGATCCGCGTGTCAGGGCGGTAGGGATTGCGTCACGCATCAACATACGATTTTCCTTTTTGCAGGAATGGCTGCTTGCGGCAGCCACGCATGCCTCCCTATATGGCAGGCACATCCCATTCTCTTGGGGATAGGGGTGGCGTGGCTATTGGCTGGCAAACATGTCGTGCAGAAAAAGGCTGTCGTAGGCGATTCGTCTATCGACCGGAGCGGCGCGCTGTTGCCGGACTACACGAAAGGGATGCTGACCGGGCAGAGCAAGTAGCTTGATGCGTGCAGCGTCACTATGCCCGGCGCATTTCCTGTCGTACCTCAGCGACGCATCAACGGGCGCCGCGTTGTATGGCCTCGCCCAGTTCGGCATTGGAATACGCTTTGCCACCAATGCCCCATGCGCCATCAACCGCATACGTCACGTTGACAAACGTGCGCTCTCGCGGATGAGACCCCGCACTGAGCCGGTCGATGATATCCGTGGCCGCGCGAACGAATGCCTGCTTGACTTCGGCGTCCGGAAAGGTGGTGGCAGGCACCTTCACTTCGACAACGGCCAGCGATTGGGCCTTGCCGCCGACGTAGCTCTGCGACTCGGGGCTGACGATCACATGGCCAATGACGTTCGGGGTCATGAACCCGTTGCCGCTCAGGCCGTGGGCGCTTAGCAGCGCATCCGCAACCAGAGGCAGCACTTCACGCTCTCCTTGCGGGGTGAGGAGACCTTGCGTGACATTGATGGAAATAGGCATTGCTATCACTCCTTGATCAAACAGGGTTAGTCGAATCAGAGTTGTTGCGCCTGCATCACGGTCGCGATATAACGATCGTGATGTCGCGATAGTTTCATAACGATCGTGATGTCGTCAAGCGCAAAATAGCGATCGTTATGTGGAGGCGCACGCAATGGCACATCGGGCAGGCAAGAAGGAAGAAAGCAGGGCGAGGATTCTGACCAGCGCGGGCCGGGGATTTCGTAGCCGCGGGTTTGGCGGCTCGGGCGTGGACGGCCTGGCGAAGGACGCCGAGGTGACATCCGGTGCGTTCTACGCGCATTTCAAGTCGAAAGCGGCGGCTTTCCGCGAGGCGGTGGTCGTGGGTCTCGAAGATCTGCGGCGAGGTATCGGGCAGGCACGCGAGCAAATGGGCTGCAATTGGCGCGGCTGGTTCGTCGACTTCTACCTGGGCGAGCGCCGTACCTGCGATCTCGCCGAGAGTTGCGCTCTGCAGAGTCTCTCGAGTGAAGTGGCCCGCGCCGACGACGAAACCCGCCAGGCCTATGAAACGGAGTTGCGTTCGATTATCGAGGCGATGGCAGCAGGGCTCGAAGGCAAGCCGAAGGCTCGTCGCGAGGAAGCGACGGCGCTGCTCGCCTTACTGGTGGGCGGGGTGACGCTCGCGCGGGCCGTCAAGGACCCGGCGATCAGCGACGAGATTGCCGCGGCTGTCCGCAAGGCCGCGCTGGACCTTGGTGTTCAGTCGGCGTCGTGATGCAAAGGTAGCGGCCAATGGTCGTCGACACCCGTTCGGCGCGATTCGCTGCAGGGTGTCGACGGGTCTTCAATGCATTGTCTGGGCGCGAGAGCGGATCCTTACTGCTCAAACCCGCTCAGAGCCGCTCAAACTCGCCCAGACATGGACATCAGAACCGGTGACGCACGCCGACGCGGAATGCCAACTGGTTGTCCGCACCCGGACCGGACGGGCCGAAGAAGCTCGTGCTGGAGCCGATCTGCGCCTGTACATCCTGCGTGCCGTTGCGGCCCGACGCGATCTGGTAGATACCCAGTGCGTACACGTCCGTGCGCTTGCTCAGCGCGTAGTCGACGCTCAGGTCAGCCTGGTTCCAGTGGCCCGTTTTGGCGCCGCTTAGGTGCATGTACGTGTAGCCCGCGCCCGCCGTCAGTGCCGGCGTGAATGCGTACTTCGCGCCTGCTTCGTACGCGGCAAAGGTGGTCGAGCCGCCCGTGATCGGCGTGAAATGCGTGTTCGTGTACAACGCCCACATCGTCGCCGCGCCGATCGAGTAACGGCCGCCCACGCCGAACGTGCGCAGATCGCGGATGGTGCCCGTGGTGACGTTGGCCATCGACGTCGAGGATTGCGTCGTGGTTGCCTGGCTCGGATAACGGATGTCCGTGTACGCCGCGCCCGCGGCGAACGGGCCGTTCGCGTAGTTCACGCCGAAGCTGTATGCACGCGACGAACCTGCGACCGGTGCCGCGGCCGTGCCGGTTGCCGGTGCGCCTGCGAATGCGCCAGCCTGGTTCGAGAAGCCGTACAACGCGCCGAACGTGAAGCCCGAGAAGTTCGCGCTGCTGAACTTGACCGCGTTGTTGATCCGGCTCGACGTCAACTGGTCGACGTCGTTGATGTGGTAAGCGTAGTTGCCAGCGACAGTCTGGCCACCCGTCGAGTAGTTGCCGCCCAGATAGTCCGTCGAGAACGAATACTGGCGACCGAACGTCAGCGAACCGACGTTGTTCTGCGAGAGGCCGACGTATGCCTGGCGGCCGAACATCGAATTGCCCTGGCCCGCGGCACCCGTGCCGCTGTTAAAGCCGTTTTCCAACACGAACAGTGCCTTCAGGCCGCCACCCAGATCTTCGGTGCCGCGCAGGCCCCAACGGCTGCCCGATGCCACGCCGTCGTCGTACTTGACGAGGTTGTCATGGCCGGTGCCGGCGCGGGCGTTGTTCACGTAGCTGATACCGGCATCGATCAGGCCATACAGCGTGACGCTGCTTTGTGCATGAGCGGTAAGCGAGATGCTTCCGAGGACAGCGGTGGCGAGGAGAGTCTTCTTCATTTTTCCTTCTTCTTTTAAGGTGTCCATGCCGCGTGTTTCCGAGAGCACGGCGTGGACCCAGGTTGGCAAGCGATGCGGACCGAGCGCCCACGACAAAGCCGCGCGAGGCCGCGCAGGAATGAGGTCAATGTCGGGAGGGTGCGATCGAACGGGCGCGCAGCAAAAACCTCGTTACGCGAGGTCGTCACCGGCAGGTGACGGAAGCGCCGGAGCATCGGCGAATCCATCCGGCGTGTGGCGTCTTTGAGTGAAGCGAAACGTCGATCCCGTTGTGTTTGACGGAATATATCGAGCCGTCATCTATCCGTAAACAGTTTAGAAGCAGTTTAAAAGAAAATTGTCGCCTTTATGACACATACAGGGGACCCGGTACCGGCGGGCAACCCGCGACGTCAGTTGCCGGAGCAGGGCGCACGCTGCTTTTCACCTGGCTCCCGTCAGCATCAGAATGTAGGCGATCGTCGATACCACGATGACGCACACGCCGATCAGAACCTTCGTCTGATTGAACTCGACGAGACCGAATACGCAAATGGCGATGCCGAAAACCGCCATCAATGTGCCGATGGCCGCAAGCGCGACGCACACCTTGCTTGCCGTCGTTTCCTCCGGCTCTTCATGCGCTTCCAGGTGTTCAGATTTCATGTGGAATCCTTGCGCGAGACGAACGCGCGGCCTCCAGCCAACGATCACCGGCGGGAGAGATTCTTCAGGCAATCTGGCGCCCCATGTGCCGGTAGATTCATTGTAGAAAGTCTGGTTTACACATCAATGCGCGGCGCGGACACGAGTCTGGCGTTCGAGGCCCGCTCAGAGCGCGGCGCCTGGCAACGCGCATGGCGCCGACGTCGCCGCCGACGGCACCGGCACCGGCACCGTCGCCGGGCGGCGTCTTTGCCCACTCCTGCGGCAATCCGGCGAGGTCGCCGATCACACGTTCCCGACCGAATTTCTGGATCCGGGCGTGCGAGCGTATGCCTTTACTTTCGGCTAACCTGAAAAGGGTGGCGTGAATCGCCATGTCGCACCCACAGGTCGGTAAATGGATAGTCAGCAGGAGCTTGCCAAGGTCCGCCGCGCGTATGCCCGGCGGTTGATGGCATTGGCGGGTATTGCCAACCCGGGCATCGAGGAGGCGTTCGCGACTGTCGAACGCGAACGCTATCTGGGCCCCGGACCGTGGCCCATCCTGTGTCCCGCCGGCTACGTTGCTACGCCCGACGACGATCCCGCCCGTGTCTATGCCGATGTCCTGATCGGCATCATCCCGGAGCGCGGCCTTAATAACGGCATGCCGTCCTACCATGTGCCGCTTCTCGCCAGCGCCGGGATTCGAGCCGGCGACCATGTCGTCCATATCGGCGCGGGTGTCGGTTACTACACGGCCATCATGGCCTGCCTTGCCGGTCCCGCAGGCCGGATCACCGGCATCGAATTCGATGCCGGTCTGGCCGCGCGCGCGGCTACGAATCTGTCGAATGTCGGCAACGTTCAGGTGCTTCAGGGCGACGGCTTCTCGATGCCTTTTGATCCGGCCGACGTCATCTATGTCAACGCCGGCGTGACCCATCCCGCCGACATCTGGCTCGACCGTTTAAACGACGGCGGCAGGCTGATTCTTCCCCTCACGACGGAGAATATCTGGCCGCCTTCCCGGGGCGCCGCCGTGTCCCCCGCCATGTCCCACTACGGCGTGGTATTCCGAATCGAACGCGCCGGCGACGAATATCTCGCCGCGTGGGTCTCCGCCGTCGCCCTTTACCCGTGCGAAGGAGGGCGCGATGACGCGTCGGAAGCCCGACTCGACGCCGCCTTTCAGAAGGGTGGCTGGCGTCGCGTGACACGCCTGTACCGCACCGGCGACCTGCCGGACGAGCGATGCTGGCTGCGCGGGGCACGCTGGGCACTCGCTTACGGCTGATCGCGCTATAGTCGAGACCTATCAACGGCATTGCGAGAATCGCATTCAATTGACGCCCAGTCGCACGTATATTTTAAGTTGCAGTCGTTTGCCGACGCGAGGCAAGCTCGCCCCATGCATGCGATGACATCGTTATCGGATGAAGCGTATGCGCGTCGGGTAGTCAACAGTGGTACACAAAAAGCGCCCACTATGTGACTTCCGGCCAGCCCGCCGACGCGGTTCGGCGGCGCACCCCAGGAGCCGGATGCGGTAGCAGACCAAGTGGGTATGTCCTCTCAAGGAGATAGCGCATGTCAAACGAAGCAAAGTGCCCGTTCAACCATACCGCCGGTGGCGGCACGACGAATCGTGACTGGTGGCCAAAGCAACTGCGGCTCGATTTGCTCAGCCAGCACTCCAGCAAGTCCAACCCGCTGGACAACAGCTTCAACTACGCCGAAGCTTTCAGGAGCCTCGATCTCGCCGCGGTGAAGAAGGACCTCGCCGCGCTGATGACGAATTCGCAGGATTGGTGGCCGGCCGACTTCGGTCACTACGGCCCGCTCTTTATCCGCATGGCATGGCACAGCGCCGGTACGTACCGCACGGGCGACGGCCGCGGCGGCGCCGGGCGCGGCCAGCAGCGGTTCGCGCCGCTCAATAGCTGGCCGGACAACGTCAGTCTCGACAAGGCCCGCCGGCTGCTATGGCCGATCAAACAGAAGTACGGGCAGAAAATTTCCTGGGCCGACCTGCTGATCCTGACCGGCAACGTGGCGCTGGAAACCATGGGCTTCAAGACTTTCGGCTTCGGCGGCGGCCGTGAGGACACGTGGGAGCCGGATCTCGACGTCTATTGGGGCAACGAAAAAACCTGGCTCGGCGGCGACGTCCGCTACGGCAAGGGTGCAGCCGGTAAGCAGGACGACGAAGGCGTGATCGTCGCCGACGAAGAATTGCACGGCAGCGAAACCAGCCGCGACGAGCATGGGCGTGTGCTGGAAAACCCGCTGGCCGCGGTTCAGATGGGGTTGATCTATGTGAACCCGGAAGGCCCCGACGGCAATCCCGATCCGCTTGCAGCGGCCCATGACATTCGCGAAACGTTCGGGCGCATGGCGATGAACGACGAGGAAACGGTCGCGCTGATCGCCGGCGGCCACACTTTCGGCAAAACGCACGGTGCGGGTCCCGCCAGCAACGTGGGGCCGGAGCCGGAGGCTGCGGGCCTGGAAAATCAGGGATTGGGCTGGAAGAACAGCTTCGGCACCGGTCGCGGAGCCGACGCGATCACGAGCGGCCTGGAAGTCACCTGGACCAGCACGCCGACGCAGTGGAGCAATGGATTCCTCCAGAACCTGTTCGGCCACGAATGGGAGTTGACGAAGAGCCCCGCGGGCGCCAATCAGTGGGTCGCCAAGGACGGCGGCGAAACGATTCCGCATGCGTTCGACCCCGCAAAGAAGCAGCGGCCTACGATGCTCACCACGGATCTCTCGCTGCGCTTCGACCCTGCTTACGAGAAGATTTCGCGGCGCTTCCTCGAAAATCCCGATCAGCTTGCCGATGCGTTCGCCCGTGCATGGTTCAAGCTGACCCACCGTGACATGGGGCCGCGCGCCCGTTACCTGGGCCCGGAAGTGCCGTCTGAAGAATTGCTCTGGCAAGACCCGATTCCGGCGGTCGATCACCCGTTGGTCGATGAAGCGGATATCGCCTCGCTCAAGCAGAAGATCCTGTCCTCCGGACTGTCCGTCTCGCAACTGGTCACGACCGCCTGGGCGTCGGCCTCCACCTTCCGCGGTTCCGACAAGCGCGGTGGCGCCAATGGCGCGCGTATTCGCCTCGCGCCGCAGAAAGACTGGCCGGTCAATCAGCCTGAGCAACTGGGCAGCGTGCTGAAGACCCTGGAAGGCATCCAGGCCGAATTCAACGGCGCGCAGTCCGGTGGCAAGAAAGTTTCGCTGGCTGACCTGATCGTGCTGGCAGGCAACGCCGGCATCGAGAAGGCGGCGGAGAAGGCCGGCCATAAGGTGAGCGTGCCTTTTGCGCCCGGTCGCATGGACGCGTCGCAAGAGCAGACCGATGTGGAATCGGTCGGGTTCCTCGAACCGGTCGCTGATGGTTTCCGCAACTATCTCAAAGGCAAGCTCGGTGTCTCCGCTGAGGATTTGCTGATCGACAAGGCGCAATTGCTGACTTTGACCGCACCCGAGATGACGGCGCTGATCGGCGGCCTGCGCGTTCTGAATGTGAATGCCGGGCAGAACCAGCATGGCGTGTTCACGAAGCAGCCGGAAACACTGACCAACGACTTCTTCCGCAACCTGCTCGACATGGGTACGGAATGGACGCCGGTTTCAGCGGCCAACGAGACGTTCGAAGGGCGTGATCGCAAGACCGGCGAAGTGAAATGGACCGGCAGCCGTGTCGATCTGGTGTTCGGCTCGCATGCCCAGTTGCGGGCGTTGGGCGAAGTCTATGCAAGTGACGATGGACAGGAGAAATTTATCCGCGACTTTGTTGCGGCCTGGGTCAAGGTGATGAACCTCGACCGGTTCGATCTCGCCTGATTTTTTTGAGTAGGTGCGGGTCCTGCCAGGCTTGTTGGCCTGGCGGGACCCGGGTGTTTCTGTTGCCGTTTGGTGCCGCAGTTTCCGCCTCGCAGTTATAGCCCGGGATCCCGGCTGCGTCGGAACTCGCGCGCAATTCCCACGCTTATACGTAACCGGGAACACAACGGCCCCCAGCTGGGGCAACGAAGTCGGCTAATGCGCTGATGCTCAGGCTCGACGATCAGCCGGTGCAGATCATTCTGGCCGTGACTGAAGAGAAGGCCGGGCAGCTTCTGGATATCGTGCGAGCCGCGGGGCTACCGTTATTTCACCTTGAAGCTGTAGTGCCCCTGGGTACGATGCCCATCTTCCGCGACCGCCACCCATGCGACCGAATAATCGCCCGGCGTCAGTGCGTTCAGCGCTACCGACATGTGCTTCCTGTTGGACGAATCGACCACGGATTTGCCGCTCGTCACCGGTTTGCCCTTTGCATCGGTCACGGTAATCGAGCTGAATGCCGGTTCCAGACCGTCGTCGAAGTCGATCGTCACGTCCTTCTGGGCAGTGGTCACCGTGGAACCGGCGGATGGCGCCTGATGGGTCGGATACGCGTGAGCATGGGCCAGTGGCGCGACAGTCAACGCGAACGCGGCAACCAGGCCACGTGCTGTGAATGAGTTCAGAAGAGAGGTTTTCATTTAATTGAAGAGCGGCTTGCCAAGAGAGTTGGGGAAGATGTCGTCGAAATACAAATGGGCATCGAATAGCACGCCCACGTGATTGCCGCTCTGGTGATTGACCGGAATTTGCGCTTCGACGCCGAACTGTCCGTAACGGTTGAGCCAGAGAACGCCTGGGTTGACGGTGCCGGTGGTTTGACCGGCGCATGCGCCGGCCGTGCAGGTGCTCATCGGCGATTCCACGACCAGCACCAGGTTGCTGAACGGTTGCGGGATGCCCAGGTTCTTCACCTGAGATTGCAGGTAAGGAATGCTGTACTGCAACGTCAAACCCCAGCCGAGCGAGTTCGGACCATTGTCGGATGAGGTAGTCGTCAGGTTCGGCCCGATCTCCCCCGTCACGGCAAAGGGACGCAGGTAGCCAAGTGAGGCGGGCAGGTCGCCAAAGCCCTTGCCGAAATAAAAACTTGGCGTGAGCGTGGAATAGGCGTTGGCGATCGATTTTGCGCCGGTGCCGCCGATTTCCGCGAGCAGTCCTATCGACGCCATGAACTCGTGACGCGCATTGGCGTAGATCATGTACTTCGCGCCCACGCTGAGGTTGTCCCAGCCCTTGGCCGAGCCGCCGTTTGGCGCGTTCTGCGTGACGTAGTTGCTGCCAATGCTGAACGCGAGATTCTTTGTGATCAGCTTGTCCCACTCGTAGGAGACGGTGTTGACGTTCATGTTGTCCCCGTTGTCGTCCTGCGTCTTGATATGGCCGAACTGGGTGTCGAATTCATCGCCGACGCCTGGGTCGTCGACCGTCAAGGTGGCGGGGAATACCCGATCGCCGACGACCGAATGGGCCGAAGCAGCCGGCGAACCGGCAAGGCAGGCGGCGGCGCCGGCGGCCGCCATCAGAGCGGCGCGCGCGGGCGCCGCGTGCCGCTTGAAGAGCTTACGCATGATTGAGTCCTTCTCCAATTGTCTTGATACCGCGCAGCGCGTGCGTGCGGCGACACGCCACGACTGCTCGCACAGCGCGGATTCTGTTCAGGTACAGGTCGACTCAGGAAAAGACAGGCGGCGCGCGCGGCTGGGCCGCGGTGTAGAAGAGGGGGACGTGGAGCGCATTGCGCGTGGCGACAACCGGCGCACGCACGACCAATTGCGTGGCGGCAAACACCGCCGGCGTGCCCGGCAATACCGGTGCATGAGCAAGCATGCCGCAGTAGGCGCACGCTTGCCAGTGGAATGCTGAGGAGTGCGACGACTTGCCGGCATGCGCGAGCGGCGTGGTGTCCGGCTCCGCGGTGCAGTAGCTCGAGAGTGCTTCGCCCAGCCGGTTATGTGCTGCTAGCGCCTGCGAAACCGTTGGCGCAAGCGTGCTCATCAGGATCGCAAGCAATCCGAGCAGGTTGCCAATCTTCAGGAGGCGCGAGCGAAACATGCTGAGAACGGAGCACGCATACAGGTAAGAGCGAGGCGCTGATTATGCCACGCGGCTACTCAGCCAAAGATACAAGGTTTCACATGTCCAAGGTAGCGCTATTACCAATTTCAGCGCAGGGTTACAACCGGCTTACGAGCGTGCGAAGTCGCGCTTTCGATGCCGTCAGTCCGCTCGAATCCCGGGCGGACTGACGCGTGCCGTTAGCGGCTCACTTCCAGTTCGTCGAAACGCTTTGCCCGATAGATCAGGACCGACGCAATCCAGCTAAGAACGAAGATGCCGATGATGATGTAGCCGAGCGTTCCGAAATTTTCATTGAGCGTGCCGACGGCATCCCACACCGGACCTTGCAGCTTCAACTGGTCGGCGATCAGCCCCAGCGCTTCGATACCGCCAATCACGACGGCCACGATGACCGACACCAGCGTGATGGTCATGTTGTAGTAGATTTTGCGGATCGGTTTCAGGTAGGCCCAGCCGTAGGCGCCTAACATCAGGTGTCCGTCAAGCGTATCGATCAGCGACATGCCGGCGCTGAAGAGGACGGGAAACACCATGATCGCCCATGGAGAGAGACCCCTGGAGGCCTGCGTTGCGGCGATCCCTAGCAAGCCGATTTCGGTTGCCGTATCGAATCCCAGGCCAAACAGGAAGCCTAGCGGGTACATGTGCCAGCTACGCGTAATCAGGCGGAACAGCGGGCGAAAGAGCCGGGACAGAAAGCCGCGATCCGCCAGCAGCATGTCGAAATCGTCTTCGACATATTTGCCGCCGTTTCTGACGTGACGCCACGCGCTATAGATCGACTTGAGAATGATCAGATTCATGAGCGCGATCGCGAACAGAAACAGCGCCGACACCAGGGTTCCGATGACCCCGCCAATTTCCTTGTAATGATCGAAACGCGTTTGCATGGCGGATGCCGTAATCGCAACGGCGACGGACGCGAGCACGACAACCGTTGAATGGCCAAGCGAAAAGAAGAAGCCCACCGCCACAGGCCGCTTCTTTTCCTGCATCAATTTGCGCGTGACATTGTCGATTGCGGCGATGTGATCGGCGTCGACGGCATGACGCAATCCGAAACCATAGGCCAGCAGCGCGGTTCCGAGCAGCAGCGGATGGTTGCGGAATGCCACGACGGCCCAGGTCCACGCCAGCACGTTGAGCGCGATTAACAGGCTGTAGATGCCGAAGAGCTTGCTTCGCACCTCCGTACTCGAGTCACTGAAAACTTTGGCAAACTGAGAAATCATCGGTTAGGTCCTTGGGATTGGCGCGTCCCATTTGAGGGAGAAGCAGGTCGACAAGAGGTCTGACTCCCGGTTCAGCAATCGTGAGACTGCCCAAGCGGATACAGCGGCGCGACCGTGCCGGATTCTCACCGGCTTCACTTTCCGTCCTGACAAGGTGATGCCTGACGCTTATACAATGCGGGCGCGTTGAGCGGCAAGTATGGTTTGCGTCGTAATCGATATTCGTGCATCCGGCATCCGCTTTTGTATGAGAGTTTGAGAAACATGCACAAGAGTCATGCCACCTCTGATGCGGTCAGGCGAAGAACGCTGTTGCCATGGGGATTTCAACCGACACGGCAAACGAGGCCATGTGCTGCCGGCATGCACCTGTCTGGCGCAACATGCGTAACGGCTGGGCATGGGCGCCATGGCGGTGCATGCGGATGCAGGATCGTTCACGCCCGGGCGCTTAGCCGGCATCCGCAAGACGGTTCGCCGCGAGGCAAAGGCACAAAGGCACAAGGGCGGGCAGTACCTCGGTCTTCATTGCCCGGTAGCCGTTCTGACGAACTCGGCCAGGTCGCGATTGAAACGATCGGGTTCCTCAATAAACGGCGCGTGGCCTGATTCAGCGTACACCTTGCTGACGATGCGGGGATTGAGCGCGGTGGCGCGGGCAAGCGTCGCTTGGGTATCGACCAGCGAATCCTTGCCGCCGTATAGGAAGAGCAATGGCACATGCGCGTTGCCGAGACCTTCGGCGGCGAATACCGTCATCGTAGGGACTTCTCGTTGCATGTCCCAGGACGCCATCGCGGCGGTGGCGAGCAGCCGGGTGAACGTGTCGGCATCAGGCCGCTGGTTGAAGCAAAGTCCGACAAAGCTGCGCTCGCCGTCGAGATGCGTCTTCAGATCACGGGCGTTCATGTCCCGGTAGACCTCGGGGTGCGCCACGAGCTGGCTGGGCGTCAGTTCGACCACACCATCCACGTACACGGCGCCGGCGATGGCGCGATCGCCATAGGCTGCGAGGTAGTTGGATATCACCACGCCACCAAGCGACCATCCGACCACGACGGGTTTCTTCGCATGCGAGCCATTGATCACCGCCGCGAGGTCGTCGCCCCAGCGGCGGCCGTCGTGATACGGCACTGCGCCGGTGGGCTTGTCCGACAGACCGTGGCCGCGCAGATCGTACGTAATGATCCGGTACTGGCGCAATGCGGGGCTTTGCACCTGCGCGTCCCAGTTCAGGCGACTGCCGAGCAGACCGTGGATCAGAATGACCGGCGGCCCGTTGGGGTTGCCGGTTTCCTGAACCGCCAGCCTGACCCCGTCCTTCGATGCAACCATATAGTTCGTCGAAGCGGCGGCCGCCGCGGGTACGAACGAGAGGAGGGTGCTCGCCGCGACTGCGGCAATCAACATGTTACTGAGAATTCGGGCGCACATGGCATAGTCCTCACGATGAACAGTTCAGCCAGTCTCAACCCTCACACTGATGTGAGAGTCAAGCGGCTTGTGCTAAGCTGTTTTTCATGAACAGGATGCCCGCACACGAATTGCCGACCATCGCGCTGACCATCGGCGAGCTCTCGCAGCGCACCGGCGCGAGCGTGCGGTCGATACGGCACTACGACGAACACGGTCTGCTCGCATCGGTGCGAGCGAGCAACGGCTACCGCATGTTTCCCGAAAAGGCGGTCGCGCAGGTCAGGCAGATCCAGCGCATGATCGCGACCGGTTTCACCATCGAGGATATTCGCGGGTTCCCGGACTGCATGCTGTTGATCGAAGGCGCCCGGTCGTGCGACCAGATCACCGACGTTCAGCGGCAACGCCTCGCCGCTATCGATCGTCAGATCGCGGATCTTGAACGGCGTCGCACCAGGCTCATCAAGACCTTGTCGGAAGGCGTGGTTCCGCCGGTCGATTGACGCGCGCAGGCATGGAAAACCCAGTGTGTCTGCCGGATTTCTCGACCGCGGAGATCAATTCACGTGCGGCCACCGAAGTCGTATTCGCGAACGCGTAGAACTTCACATTGGGCAGCGTGGGCATTCCATCGGCTTTGTCGAGTACGCGCGCCGACACGAGCATGGTCCGCTGCCGGATCACAGCAGGGATTTGCCTTGGGCGAGAATCTTGTCGCAGACCTGCTTCGTGACCTGTTGCTGCAGACCACCGCCGCTCAGGTCCAGTTGCTGGCCATTGCCGCTGCTCAGGATGCCCTTGGCGCCGTTGGTATAGCCGCTGTCGGACGAGGCTGAACTGGAGCCGCTGGGAAGCTTGCTCATCAGCGAGTCCTTGACCGAAGACGCGCTATTGCCGTTGAGATAGTTGTTCTTGATGCAGAACTCGAGCACGCCCGCCACGTTGCTTGTGCTGCCCGAGGTCAATGACTGACCCGACAGGGCACTGCCCACGCTGCCAAGGCTCCCCAGGCCACCGGACGACCCGCCGCCTCCGCTCTGGTTGAGCAGGTTTCCGAGCTGCGCCTGGGCAGCGCAGACAGGTAGCAATGCGGCGATCAGGATCCCGGTAGCGGTGGCGCGATAGGTACGTGCTTTCATACTCGAACTCCTTCGGATGGCTGGAAATCCTCTTTACTATAGTTCTTTTCCCACCCGCGGCAGACTCGGCGCCCCAATCGCGCTACCCAACATGCATCCATCACCTGACAGCGGGGCCTCGAACACGGCGCATAGCGGACCGGTCACGCAGCCCGATCAATCGGCAAGCGTGCGCCGAAGCATTCGCGGGGTGAAGGGCTGACGGGGCCGCCCTGCGCAGCACGTCGAGATCACTGCGCCTTCGCGTCGACACTCCCGGCCACCGCATTGCCGGTCTGCGCAGGCGCAGTCTGCTTCTCAGGATGCCGCGGATCATGCAACTGATCCGCCGACCAGCCGCCGCCCAGATCGCCGAATAGCGAGGCCGTGTCCAGCAGGCGCGTTTCCTGAACATTCAGCGCGGTCTGCTGAGTGCTCAACTGGGTGGCCTGCGCGGTGGCCACCGTCGTGTAGTCCACTGTCCCGGCCTGATACTCGTTGAACGCGATCTCGGCGCCACGGGTTGCGTCATTCACGGCCGTCTCCAGCACCACCGATTGCTCGGCCAGGATTCGCAACCCGCTCAGATCGTCTTCAACGTTCTGGAATGCCGTCAACACCGTGCCCCGGTAGGTGGCGACGGCTGAATCGTAGGCCGCCTTGGCCGCGTCGACGTCGGCGCTGCGCAAGCCGCCGTCGAAAAGTGTTTCGGTCGCGCTGCCGCCCAGCGACCAGACGTAGTTGGCCACCTTGAACAGACCGGACAAGGGCGACTGCGTAAAGCCGGCCAGCCCGGACAGGGAAATCTCCGGGTAATACGCCGATACGGCCACGCCGATCGCCGCATTTTGCGCCGCCATCCTGCGCTCGGCCGCGGCGATATCGGGCCGCCGTTCGAGCAGCGTCGACGGCACACCCACCGGCACGCCCGGCAGCGTCGGCATGGTGGTGCTGTGCGTGATCGACAACTCTTCCGGATTCTTGCCCACAAGGACGGCAATCGCATGCGCATATTGAGCGCGCGCCACGCCGAGCGCGATCAGACTGGACTGCGCGGTCTCGAGTTGGGTGCGGGCGGTGATCAGGTCGGACGGCGCGATGGTGCCCGCCTGATCCTGATCGGATACAACGTCGAGATAGTGCTGGTAGGCCGCGACCGTCTTCTGCAGAAGGTCGATATTGGCGTCGCTGGTGCGCAGTTCGATGATTGCGGTGGCCAGCGCCACTTGCTCGGAGAGCGTCGCATTGGCGAGCGTCGCTTCGCTCGCTTGCGCCGTCGCGGCGTTTTCTTCGATCGTGCGCCGCACCTGGCCCCACAGATCGGGTGCCCAGCTGACGTTGCCTTCCAGCGAGCCCGAGTTCGTCACGCGCGCCACATTGCCGACCGCGCTACGCGCCTTGGTGCCCGAACCGGTTACGCCGATGGTCGGAAACAGGCTGGCGCGCGCTAACCGCACTTCTGCAAGCGCTTCCTGATAGTTCGCATAGTCCGCGCGCACGGTCTGGTTCGATACCGACACCAGTGGTTCGAGCTGGTCCATCAGCGGATCGTTGAAGGCCGTCCACCAGTCGCCTTTCGGCTTTTCGGCCGAAGGCTCGGCTTGGGTCCAGCCCGGCAACTCCGAGTAGGTGGCGGCCACGTTGACCGGCGGGCGGTGGTAGTCCGGGCCGACCGTGCAGGCACTGGTCAGCAAAGCCAGCGTCGCGACGGCCAGAGGCCGCAGTGGGCCAATGACGCCAATGAGGCCAACATGACCAGAGCGGCCAAAGCGGTTACGGGAAATCTTCATCGTCATGCCTTCGTATCCGGTTGTCCGGGTTGCTGCGTGTCGCGATTCCATGGCAGGTTCGCGGACCATCTGACCAGCTTGAAACGCAAACGGTCGAGGTAGAGGTAGATCACCGGCGTCGTGTACAGGGTAAAGACCTGGCTCAGGATCAGGCCACCCATCACGGTGATACCGAGCGGCTGGCGCAGCGACGCGCCCTGACCGATGCCGATAGCGAGCGGCACCGCGCCGAGCACGGCCGCGAACGTGGTCATCATGATCGGCCGCAGACGGACCACGGCGGCCGAGTGGATCGCTTCCTTCGCCGGCATGCCTTCGCTGCGTTGCAACTGGATTGCGACGTCGACCATCATGATGCCGTTCTTCTTGACGATACCGATCAGCAGGATGATGCCGATCATCGCGATCACCGAGAACGGTGTGCCGAAAATCAGCAGGGCCAGCGTCGCGCCGATGCCCGCGGACGGCAGCGTCGACAGAATGGTCAGCGGGTGGATGGAGCTTTCGTACAACACGCCGAGCACGATATACACCACGCCGAGGGCCGCCAGAATCAGCAGCGGCACCGTGCCCATCGACTGGGAGTAGGCCGCCGCCGCGCCGGCAAACGAGCCGTGAATGCTCGCGGGCATGCCGATCTCGCGGATCGTGTTGTTGATCGCCACGGCCGCGTTGCTCAACGAACCGCCCGCCGGCAGGTTGAACGAAATCGTCGCGGCCACGAGGCCGCTCTGGTGGTTCACCTGAGTCGACGTATGGCTGTTCGAGAACGAAGCCAGCGCCGACAGCGGCACCATGGTTTCAGCGGAGGTACTGTCCGCGCTGCCGGTCGAACTGCCGCCCTTGCTGTTGGCGATGCTGTTGGTGGTTGCGTTGGCCTGCGCGTTCGAGTTGAGTGCGTTCGTGGTCGTGCTGGATTCGGTCGCCAGCTTCACGCCCGACACCGTGGCCCCCGGCATCTGTGTGCCCGCGGTGCCGCTGGGGTTGCCCGCCGCCGTGCTCAGGTAAATCTGGTTGAGCGTTTGCGGGTACTGCCAGTAGTCCGGCGCCACTTCCATCACGACGAAATACTGGTTCAGCGGGTTGTAGATGGTCGACACCGTGCGCTGGCCAAACGCGTCATACAACACGTTGTCGATCTGGTTCGGCGCGAAGCCAAAGCGCGCCGCCGTCGAGCGATTGATGGTGACGTAGGTCTGCAGCCCGTTTTGCTGCAAGTCCGAGTTCACGTCGAGCAACTGCCCGTGCTCCTTGCCGAGCGCGGCGACGAGTAGCGGCGTCCATTTGAACAGCGCGGCGGAATCGTCGCTGGTGAGGGTGTATTGATACTCGGCGGCGGATTGCCGTCCGCCGATGCGTAGATCCTGCTGCGCCTGCATAAAGAGCCGGGCGCCCGAGACTGCATTCAGTTTGGGCCGTAGACGGTTCACAACTTCGGTGGCCGTGGCATGGCGCTCCGCCAGCGGCTTGAGTTCGACGAACACGTTCGCGGTATTGAGCGCGCGGCCGCCCGTAAAGCCGGCCACCGAGGCCACCGCCGGATCCTTCTGCACGATCTCCTGCAATTGCGTGAGCTTCTTTTGCATCGCCGGAAAGGAGATGCTCTGGTCGGCGATGATCTGTCCGATCAGGATGCCGGTGTCCTGCTCGGGAAAGAAGGTGGCCGGCACCAGCTTGAACAGGAACACGTTCGCCACCAGCAGGCCGACCAGCAGCAGGATGACCAGCAGTGCATGGTCCAGCACTGCAGTAAGCGAGCGCGCGTAGGCCTCCTTGAAACGATCGAACTGCTTTTCGACCCATATTGCCCAACGCGCTTTCGAATGTCCGGCATTCTCGCGGCTCAGCACATAGGCGCACATGGCCGGCGTGACCGTCAGCGAAATCACCAGCGAAATCAGGATCGCGATGGACAGCGTGACCGCGAACTCGTGGAACAGCAGGCCGACCACGCCCGGCATCAGCATGATGGGGAGGAACACCGCGATCAGCGAGAGGCTCATCGAGATCACCGTGAAGCCCACTTCGCCGCTGCCTTTCAAGGCGGCCTCTTTCGGGCTGAGCCCTAACTCCATGTGGCGCACGATGTTTTCCAGCACCACCACCGCGTCGTCGACCACGAAGCCGGTGCCGATGGTCAGCGCCATGAGCGAGAGGTTGTCGATGCTGTAGCCGAGCAGGTACATCGGCCCGAAGGTGCCCACGATCGAGAGCGGCAGCGCGACGGCCGGCACCAGCGTGGCGCGCGGCGATTGCAGGAAAATGAACACGACGCCCACTACCAGCAGCACGGCAATGAACAGCGTGCGCTCCGTGTCGCCCACCGACGCTCTGACCGATTCCGAGCGGTCGATTGCGACGCCCACATGCACGCTGCTTGGCAGCGTCGCCTCGATCGACGGCAGGACCTTGCGGATCTGCGCGACGGTGCTCACGACATTGCTGCCAGGCATCGGATACACGATCACGAGAATGGCGGACTTGCCGTTGAAGAGGCCGGCATTGCGGATGTTTTCGTTCGAATCCCTGACCTCGGCCACGTCGCGCAACTGCACCGGCGCGCCGTTGCGGTAGGCGACCACCAGGTCGCGGTAGGGCGCAGCATGGGTGATCTGGTCGTTCGAGGTGACCACGTAGCGCTGGTCGCCCTCGTCGAGATGGCCCTTTGCGCTGTCGGCATTGGCCGCGCTGATTGCCGCGCGCACGTCTTCGAGACCGATACCGTAGCTGCTCAGTTTGCCCGGCTGCAATTCCACCCGCACCGAGGGCAGCGCGCCGCCGCCGAGCGTGATCTGACCCACCCCCTGGACCTGCGAGAGCTGCTGCTGGATGACCGAATCGGCGGAATCGTAGAGCTGTGCCTTGGTGAGCGTGTCGGACGTCAGCGAGAGCACCATGATCGGCGCATCCGCCGGGTTGTACTGGCGATAGCTCGGATTGCTGCGCAGCGTGGTCGGCAAGTCGGCGCGCGCGGCCTGGATAGCCGCTTCGACGTCGCGCGCGGCGCCGTTGATGTCGCGCTTCAAACCGAACTCGACCACGATCAGCGACGAGCCGACGGAGCTGATCGAGGTCAGTTCTTCGACGTCGGCAATGGTGGCGAGCCGCCGCTCGAGCGGCTCGGCCACCGTGGTTCCCATGATGTCCGGGCTCGCACCTGCCATGTTCGCCTGCACCACGATGACCGGAAAGGCAATGTTCGGCAACGGCGCAACCGGCAGCCGGAAGTAGGCGAGCGCACCGGAGATCAGAATGGCGATCGCCAGCAGTGTGGTCGCGACGGGGCGCCGGATGAATAACGCCGAGATGTTCAAGGCGCTTCCTCCGCGTCGCCGCGAGGCGAATCCTCCGGCTTATCCGAATTGTCCGGTTTGTTGCGGTTGCGCCAGCGTCTCGTGCGTTCGGCCATTCTGTCGAAGAACAGATAGATCACCGGCGTGGTGAAAAGCGTCAGCATCTGGCTCAGCGTCAGACCGCCGATGATGGCGAGCCCCAGCGGCCGCCGCAATTCCGAACCCGTGCCGGAGCCGAGCAGCATCGGCAGTGCGCCGAGCATGGCGGCCAGCGTCGTCATCAGGATCGGCCGGAAACGCAGCAGCGACGCCTCGAAGATCGCTTCGCGCGGAGGCTTGCCGTGATTGCGTTCGGCGTCCAGCGCGAAGTCCACCATCATGATGGCGTTCTTCTTGACGATACCGATCAGCAGCACGATGCCGATGATGCCGATCACATCCAGGTCGCTCCCGGCGATCATCAACGCGAGCAGTGCGCCGATACCCGCCGAGGGCAGGGTGGACAGAATCGTCACCGGATGGATGAAGCTCTCGTACAGCACGCCGAGCACGATATACACCGCCACCAGTGCCGCGATCAGCAGATAGACCTCGCTCGACAGCGAGTCTTCGAAGGCCTGCGCCGCGCCCTGCAGCGACGAGGTGATCGACGGCGGCAGATTCACCGATTGTTCGGCTTGATGGATCGCCTTGACCGCCGTGCTCAGCGACGCATCCTTCGCGAGATTGAACGAGATCGTGACCGACGGGAACTGCGCCAGATGGCTGATTACAAGCGGCGACTTCGTGATCTGGATCTTTGCGATACCCGACAGCGGCACCTGGCCCGTGCTGCTGGTCTGACTCGGCAGATACAGGTTGCCGATCGACTGCACGTTCGGCAGCGATTCCGGTTTGGCGACGAGAATCACGCGGTACTGGCTCGACTGCTCGAAGATGGTCGAGACGATCCGCTGGCCGAGCGCGTCGTAGAGCGCGTTGTCGATCGTCGCGGGCGTAATGCCGAAGCGCGCCGCCAGTTGCCGGTTGACTTCGACGTTCACGCTCAGGCCGTCGCTATTCATGTCGCTTTGCACGTCGGCGAGCGACGGGATCTGCTTGAGCTTCGCGACCAGTTCCGGCACGTACTTCTGGAACGCCTGCTGGCTCGGTCCGCGCAGCACGAAGCTGTACTGGTTCGGCGAGACTGTGGTGTCGAGCGTCAGGTCCTGTTCGGGCTGCATGTAGAGCCTGACGCCCGGCACTTGCGCGACTTCCTGTTGCAGACGCCGGGCAATCTCCTGCGCGGTGTCGGAGCGCTTGTCGTGATCGCGAAGATTGATCAGGAAGCGACCGTTGTTCAGCGTCGAGTTCGTGCCGTCGATACCCACGTAGGAGGTCAGCGAGACGACGTCCGGGTCTTTCAGGATCGCATCGGCGAGCGCGCCCTGGCGGTTCACCATCGCCGCGTACGACACCGAGTTGTCGGCCACGCTGATCCCCTCGATCACGCCGACGTCCTGCACCGGAAAGAGCCCTTTCGGAATCACCACGTACAGGATGCCGGTCAGCACCACGGTGCCGATGGCCACGACGAGCGTCAGCACCTGGTGATCCAGCACCCAGCGCAGGCCGCGTTCATAGGCGCCGAGTGTCTTGTCGAACAGGCCTTCGCTGATCCGCTCGAAGCGGCTCGGATGGCGGTCGGCCTGCGCGCGCAACATGCGCGCACAGAGCATCGGCACCACGGTCAGCGAAACGATCGCGGAGATCACGATGGTGACGGCGAGCGTCACCGCGAATTCGCTGAACAGGCGGCCGATCACACCGCCCATGAAGAGCAGCGGAATCAGCACGGCGATCAGCGAGATGGTCAGCGACAGAATCGTGAAACCGATCTGACCCGCGCCTTCCAGCGCGGCCTCGAGCGGTGTCTTGCCTTCCTCCAGATAACGCACGACGTTCTCGATCATCACGATCGAGTCGTCGACCACGAAGCCGGTGGCGATAATGAGCGCCATCAGCGAGAGGTTGTCGATCGAGTAGTTCAACTGATACATCACCGCCAGGGTGCCGATCAGCGACACCGGCACCGAGACGCTCGGAATGAGCGTGGCGGGCACATTGCGCAGGAACACGAAGATCACCGCGACCACCAGCACAATGGCGAGAATCAGTTCGAGCGCCGCGTCGGCAACCGACGAGCGGATCACACCCGTGCTGTCCGACACCACGGTCACCTTCATGCCGGCCGGCAGCGTGGATTCGAGCTGCGGCAACTGCTTCATGATCTGGTTGACGGTGGCGATCACGTTCGCGCCCGGCTGCCGCTGGACGTTGAGCACGATGGCCGGCGAGCCGTTGTACCAGGCGCCGCGCTCGACGTCCTGGGCGGCCTGACTGACCCGCGCGACATCGCGCATGAACACCGGGGCGCCGTTCTGGTAGGCGATCACCGTGTTCAGATAGTCCTTCGGATCGCTGATCTGATCGTTGCCGTTGATCGTGTAATCGAGGTCGGGGCCGTCGAAATTGCCCTTCGGCTGGCTGACGTTGACATAGCTGAGCAGCGTGCGCAGATCGTCGATATTCAGGCCGTAGGCGGCCAGCTTGTGCGGGTCCGCTTCGACGCGGATGGCCGGCACATTGCCACCGCTCGTGGTCACCACGCCCACGCCCGACACTTCGGAAATCTTGGTGCCGAGACGGTTGTTGGCGACATCCTCGAGCTGGGTCAACGACATCGATTTCGACGTCACCGCCAGCGTCAGGATCGGCTGGTCGGCCGGATTGACCTTGGCATACGTCGGCGGCGCGGGCAGGCCGGAGGGCAGGTAGCTGTTCGAAGCATTGATAGCCTGCTGGACGTTCTGCTGCGCGATGTCGAGGTCGAGCGAGAGATCGAACTGCAGCGTGATGACCGACGCGCCCTCCGAGCTATACGACGTCATCTGTTGCAAGCCGGGGATTTCGCCCAGTTGCACTTCGAGTGGCGCCGTGACTGTGGTGGCCATCACGTCCGGACTCGCGCCCGGATAGAACGTCTGCACCTGGATGGTCGGATAGTCGACGTTGGGCAGCGATGAAACCGGCAGCACGCGCATGGCGACGAGGCCCACCAGCACGAGGGCGATCATCAGCAGCAGCGTGGCGACCGGTCGAAGAATGAACAGGCGGGAAATATTCATCGGCGCGCGAACCTGCTACGACGAAGCCGCATTGGCCGACGCCGCGGCCGAGGCGGCAGCGGGTTCGGAGGTAGCAGGTTCCGCGGCGGCGGCGCCGGACGCTGGCTTGGCCGCCGCGGGCTTCGGCTTGGCCGCCTGGATTTTGGCGCCGTCGTTCAGGCGGTCGGTGCCGTCCGTGACCACCTGGTTCCCCTGGGCGAGGCCCGAGAGAATGACCGTGTTCTTGCCGTCGCTCGGGCCGAGCTTCACTTTATGCACGGAGACGGTGTTGTTCGCGTTGACCAGATAGACGAAGTCGCCCGGCGCGCCGGTTTGCACGGCGGGGGTCGGCACCAACACGGCATTCTGCAGCGTGTCGACCAGCAGCTTGACGTTGACGAACTCGTTGGGGAATAGCGCTTCGTCGTCGTTGGGGAACGTGGCGCGCAAGGTGACGGTGCCGGTCGAGGTGGCCATCTGGTTGCTGACCGCGTAAAGCGCACCTGTGGCGATCTCGCGCGCGTTGTCGCTGCTATAGGCGGTGACCGGCAATTTTGCGCCGCCATTCAGGCGCTGCACGATCGAGGCGAGCGAGTCCTGCGGCACCGTGAACTGCACGGTAGTTGGCTTGACGGTGGTGATGACGACGATCCCCGTCGACGACGACGCGGTTACGTAGTTGCCCGGGTCGACGAGACGCAGGCCGACCTTGCCGGCGACCGGCGCGGTGATGCGGCAATAGGTCAGGTCGAGGTCGAACTGGGCGATGTTGGCGAGATCGGACTGGACCGCGGCCTCGTCCTGCTGCACGAGGAACTTCTGATCCTCGAAGGTCTGCTGCGCGATCGACTTGCGCTCGTTCAACTGCGTGTAGCGGGCAAGATCGGCACGCGCCTGGGCGAGCGACGCGCGGTCTTTGGCGAGCGCCGCCTGAGCCTGCTGCTTGCTGATCTGATACTGGCGCGGATCGATCTGGGCGAGGAACTGGCCTTTCTGGACTTCCTGGCCTTCGTGATAACCGACCTCAGTGAGGTAGCCGCTTAGTTGCGGCAGCACGGTCACGGTGGCGGTGGGTGTAACCGTGCCGAGCTCGCTCAACGTGACCGGCATCGAACCGAGTGTGGCGCTCGCTACGGTGACGACGATCGGCGCGACTTCACGCGACGGCTTCTTGCGCGTCAACAGGTGAACAACGACAACCGCGATCAGCACCAGCACGATAAGCGCAAATAGAATGAGCCCGCGTCGGGAGCGCCTGGGTTGCGTGGACACGGCTTCGCTCATAGGTATCTCCGAAAACGAAAACAGATACTGCCGTTGATGGTCGGATGGGGAGTCATTCTCTGCCAGGATTTTGGGAACATGCCATGGTTCTTGCGTGTTGTCACAACTCAATGTTTTTTCTGCATGACGTTATCTAATTGAAAGCAAGACGGGGCGCGCAAAATGCATAACGTCCTAACCGGCATAGGGCGGCGTAACGGAGTCATGGCGCGTCGAGCCGGTCGGTGAGAAGCAATATGCTGTGAAACCGGCTGTAATGATTTGTCGGAGCGTCCTCTCGGGTTCGAGTGAACGGCGCGCCGCCGACTGCCGCGAGCGCCCTGCTGACAGACCGTGTATTGCTCATGTTTGCGTTGGTGGAAGCGGATGGACAATGGGTATGCGCCAATGTACCGGGTACGTCCAAAGTTTGAGTTACCAACGTGAAACATGTTTCGGGGCGAAAGACCCTGTGGGTATCTGTCGGCCCGCAATCGGCGTCAACGAACGGCTGAGCGGAGGGTTGGTTTTTGGCGGGAGTGAAGGCGAGTGGTCATGCTGGTGAAGGCTTTATGTAATTGTTCGAAATGCCGGGCCGGAACCCGGACTTCGCACCAGCGGTCAAGTTTGGGTTGCTGCATTGCGCTTTGCAGCTGACGCCTCTACGTCCGGCAGGCGTCCGATGACTACCGGGATAGGCTGGCAAGCCATGCTCGCCAGCCGCCAAACTCCGTGATATCGGCCCCGGATTCCAGCCCATACGACTCGCACACGAACCCCGTCACCCACTCGCCATTTGACAGTTCAATCTTCCCCAGCGCAAGCGGAGAGGGAATGGTCGCGATGAACGAACCTAATTCCAGGCTGGGCATTTCCCAGACCTCAATCGCGATCGCCGTGCCGCCGTCTGACACTCGCCGCATTCCAGGGCGTCTTGTGCTATCCGGTGCGGCAGCCAGCGCAGACAACCGATAATGCGGCGCAGTGTGCGTAGCCTCTACGAGGCGCGCGCCACGGCTTACCAGGTCACGATTGAGCGGCAAACCCTGCATATGCGCGCCGCACACCGCCACCTTCACGCGATCGTTGTTCGCCCGAGGCCTATCGTTCGCATCGGATTTGCTGCCGCCGACACATTCAATTCCGCTCATTCGCTGCAATGTGTCCGCCACGCTCAGCAGATATTGATCCGTGAACGCGCGGCCGAACACCGTGACACCCCATGGCAGACCATTCGCCATGAACCCGGTCGGCGTCGCGACGGCGGCATAGTCGAGCAGATTCATGAAGTTCGTGTAGTAGCCGAGTAACGAATTCGGCCGGATGGGATCGCGCTCAAGCTCCGCCAGCGTAACGGGCCGCGGATACGTCGGTGTGAGAACGAAGTCGAGCGGTTCAAGCGCCGCATCGCAGATCGCCTTCAATGCCTGCAGGCGATATTGCGCACGAAAAAGTTCGACGGCGGTGGCCCCCGGCGCCTTCGCCAGCACATCGCGAATAACCGGCAATACGGCCTCCGGGTTCGCTTCCAGCAGCGCGTCCACGACGCCGTAGCGCTCCGCGACCCACGGGCCTTCGTAAAGCAGGTTTGCCGCTTCGACGAATGGCGCGAAGTCGATTTCGACGGCTTCGCCGCCCGCCGCTTCGAGCATCGCGCGAGCCTTTGCAAACAATGCCGGGCTTTCCGCGCAGCCCGCGAATTCGAGTTGCGACGGCACGCCGAACCGGAACGTAGCGAGCCTGCCGAACGCGCGTGCATCGTTCCATTGCGGGTTTTTGCGGCTGTATGCATCGCGGGGATCGATCTGGGCGGTCAGTGCGAGCAGTTCGCTGGCTTCCTGCGCGGTTGCGGTGAAGTAGGTCACGCAATCGAGCGTGCGGCAGGCCGGCACGACACCGGCGGTCGACAGCAGGCCTTTGCTCGCCTTGAGTCCAACGAGGTTGTTCAAGCCTGCCGGCACACGACCCGAACCTGCGGTATCTGTGCCGAGCGCGAAGCTCGCGACGCCCAGTGCGACGGCTAGCGACGACCCCGCGCTCGACCCGCCCGACGGATAGTCAGGATGCACGCTGTTACGGCACTTGCCGTACGGTGAACGCGTGCCGTTCAGGCCAGTGGCGAACTGATCGAGATTGGTCTTGCCGAGCGGCACGGCGCCTAGCGCGATCAACTGGGCGACGAGTGTCGCCGACTCAGCCGGTGTATAGGCGAACGCGGGGCACGCGGCCGTTGTCGGAATGCCGGCCAGATCGATGTTGTCCTTGATCGCAAATGGAACGCCATAAAGCGGCAATGCTTCGATATCCTGTGTTTCGAGCCAATCCAGATAAGGCGCAACTTCCGCTTCGCTCAGAAGGCGGATGAACAGATGAAACTCGGGATTCAGTGCAGCGGCTTTCGTCAGCAACTCGCCGATTAGCTTGCGCGGCGTATGTGTCCCGGTGCGGTAAGCGGCGCGCAGCGTGGACAGGCGCAGGTCGAATGAAGACATGAGTGTTTTCTCCGAATAGTCAAAGACGTTTGATGACGGCAACGCGCTGCCCGGCGCGCACCGGCGAACCGGGCGCCACGTGAATCTCATTGACTATTCCCGCATACGGCGCGCACACGGAGATCTCCATTTTCATCGACTCGATGATAAGCAGCACGTCGCCTGCCTCGACCCTATCGCCGGGCGACACCCGCACTTGCCAGAGGCTGCCGGCAATTTCGCTGTCCACCGCAATTTCACCGTCTTGCAACGGCGCCAGTTCCGCGCTCTCGACGACCGGGGCGTCGAAACTCTCGTCCGTGGTTCCCCCTTCGCGCCAGCGCTCGCGTTCGGCTTGAAACGCGGCTTGCTGGCGCGCGCGGAATTGCTGGATGCCGGCAGATTCACGCGTGAGAAACGTTTGATAGTCGGCCAGCGACAACTCGGTCTCGTCGATCTTCAACGGATAGCGTCCGAGCGGGAAGTCCGCACGGATGCGCAGCAATTCATCGGCTGGGACTTCGTAGAAACGGATCTGGTCGAAGAAACGCAGCAGGTAAGGGCGTCCCGCGAAATCCGCGACTTCGCGATAGCGATTCCACATCTGCAATGTGCGGCCGACGAACTGATAACCGCCTGGCCCCTCCATCCCGTACACGCATAGATACGCGCCGCCGATGCCGACCGAGTTCTCCGCCGTCCACGTACGCGCCGGGTTGTATTTGGTCGTCACCAGCCGGTGGCGAGGATCGAGCGGCGTCGCGACGGGCGCGCCGAGATACACGTCGCCGAGCCCCATCACGAGATAGCTCGCATCGAAGACGATCTGTTTGACCGCATCGATCGAATCGAGGTCGTTGATGCGGCGGATAAACTCGAGATTGCTCGGACACCAGGGGGCGTCCTTGCGCACCGTGGTCATGTATTTGTCGATCGCGAGGCGGCACGCGGGATCGTCCCACGACAGCGGCAAATGCACGATCCGCGACGGTACGCGCAAATTCTTCTGCAACAGCACGTCCTGCCATGCGCGCTCGACGATCGCGAGCAACTGCGCAAGCGGCAGGCTTTCTGGCTGATAGTGAATCTGCAGCGAGCGGATGCCGGGTGTCAGATCGATCACGCCGGTGAGTGCCATCGCTTCGAGCGACTGCATCAGCGCGTGTCCCCGGAAACGCAATGCGAGATCGAGCTCCGTCGGACCGATTTCGAGCAGCAGATGCGTGTCACCGGAAACCCGCGCGACAAGCCGTTCGCGATCCGCACCGGTTTCGAGGACGATAGGCGAGGTGAGCGCCGCGGCCTTCGTGAATGCCGCTTGCGGCTCGAATTCGAGCGTTTCCAATTCACGCAGACGTTGGCGTGCAGCCTCACGCGCGGCGTCGATCTGCACCGGCACGAAGCGCACCTTGTCACCGGCCTTCAACTGGCCGATTTGCCAGAGATCCGCCTCGATGATCGTCACCGGACAGACGAAACCGCCAAGGCTCGGACCATCGGGGCCGAGAATCACTGGCATGTCGCCGGTGAAATCAACCGCACCGACCGCATAGGGGTTGTCGTGAATGTTCGATGGATGCAGTCCCGCCTCGCCGCCGTCCTCGCGCGACCACTCGGGCTTCGGTCCGATCAGACGCACGCCGGTGCGGCTGGAGTTGAAATGGATCTCCCATTCGGTGTCGAAAAACTGCTCGACATAACGCGGGCTGAAGTACTCCGGCGCGCCATGCGGGCCATAGATCACCCGCAGCGTGCGCACGGTTTCCAGTGCGGGAAGGTTAGCGAGTACCGCGCCCGCATGCACGTCCTGCAACGGCTGAAGATGCAACACATCGCCCGCCCGCAGCGCTCGTCCGCCATGGCCGCCGAACTGGCCGAGCGTGAAGGTGCTGCGGCTGCCGAGATACAGCGCGACGTCGAAGCCGCCGCGCACGCACAGATAGGCCCGCGCGCCCGCACCGCGAATGGTGCCGAGTGCGAGCGTCGAGCCGGCGGCAACCAGGAGGGTCGTGTTCAACGGCTGCTCGATATCGTCGAGCAGCACGGGCAGATTCGCGCCGGTCACGGCGACGACCGCGTCCGTGTTAAACCGCAAGGTCGGCCCACTCATCGTAATCTCGAGCGCGGCAGCGTCGGCGCCGTTGCCAAGCAGGCGGTTGCCGAGCCGCAGCGCACGGTCGTCCATCGGACCGGATGGCGGAATGCCGACCGCCCAATAGCCAAGGCGGCCGGGATAATCCTGCACGGTTGTCTGCGTGCCGGCGCTGATCACTTCGATCGTGCTCGCCCGATACTTGAGACCTTCGAGGCAGCGTGTCCACGGCTCGCCGGACGCAAACGGGTGATCGTCGAGGATCTGCCGCAGATAGTCGCGGTTCGTCTCCACGCCATAGAGGCGCGTATTCTGCAACGCGTCAGCGAGCGCGTGGCGCGCCGCGTCGCGCGTTGGCGACCAGGCAATCACCTTGGCAAGCATCGGGTCGAAGTAGGGCGGTACTTCGCAGCCGGCCTCGATCCACGTATCGATGCGCAGCGAACGTCCGTCGGCGCTCGGAAACGCGACATCGGTCAGCAAGCCCGGGCTCGGCTTGAAATCGCGGCCCGGGTCCTCGGCATAGAGCCGTGCCTGAATCGCGTGCCCCTGCGGCTTCAAACCCGCGGCGAGTTCCTGCAACGGCGCGAGGGTGCCCGCCGCCAGTTCGATCATCCAGCGCACCAGATCCACACCCCAGACCTGCTCGGTCACGCCGTGTTCGACTTGCAGACGGGTGTTCACCTCAAGGAAATAGAACTGCTGCGCGGCGCTGTCGTAGACGAATTCGACCGTGCCGGCGGAGCGGTAACTGACCGCTTTCGCGAGCTTGACAGCAGCTTCGCACAAGGCGGCCGACATGCCGTCCGGCAGATTGGGCGCGGGTGTTTCTTCGAGTACCTTCTGGTTGCGCCGCTGCACCGAGCAGTCGCGCACGCCGAGCGCGATCGCGTCGCCGCGGCCGTCGCCGAATACCTGCACTTCCAGATGCCGCGCCCGCTCGATGTACTTTTCGAGGAACACGCCCGCATCGCTGAAGTTGTTCTGGCCAAGACGCTTGACCACCTCGAAATGAGCACGCAGTTCTTCGACGTTCCAGCATACCCGCATGCCGATGCCGCCGCCGCCCGCCGTGCTTTTCAGCATCACGGGGTAGCCGATCGCCTCAGCGGCTGCCAGCGCGGCGGCGAGGTCGTCCAGCAAGCCCGTGCCATTGAGCATCGGCACACCCTGGTCCGCTGCGATCCCGCGGGCCGTGTGCTTCAGGCCAAACGCCCGCAACTGCGCTGGCGTCGGTCCGATGAATTCGATACCCGCTGCCTCGCACGCTTCGCCAAAGGCCGCATTCTCGGACAGGAATCCATAGCCCGGATGAATTGCCTGGACGTTTTCGCGGCGGGCGATCTCGAGGATCTTGCCGGTGTCGAGGTAGGTGGCGGAAGCCGGACCGTCACCGAGACCGTGCGCGATGGGAGCCTCGCTCACATGGAGGCTCGCACGATCCGCTTCCGCGTAGACGGCGACGCCGGTTACATCGAGTTCACGCAGCGTTCTGAGGATGCGGCACGCAATGGCACCACGATTGGCGATCAGGATTTTCTCGAACATGAGAGGGGACTGGATTCATGGGCGGGTCGTCCCGCCACGTGGGGATTGCATGCCGCGGTCGTCCGCGGCAGAGGTCCGTGTCAGCGATGTGCGTGAGTCAGTTGCTCGCGCGTGCGGGTGCAATGTCGTCCGGAGCGAACCAGCAGGACGAAGTAAAGCCAGTTGCGGATACGCTTCAGTTCCATATCAGCAACTCCGCGGGCGTCGGGTTATAGGCGTTGCACGGATTGTTCAACTGCGGGCAGTTGGAGATCAGTACGATCACGTCCATTTCCGCGTGCAATTCGACATACTTGCCCGGTGCCGAGATGCCGTCTTCGAATGTAAGACCGCCATCCGGTGTCACGGGCACGTTCATGAAGAAGTTGATGTTCGCGCCGATGTCACGCTTCGACAAACGTCCGTCGTGCGCACAGGCACGCAGGTAATTGTCGCGACAGCTATGCATATAGCGCTTTTTCAGTGCGTAGCGAACCGTGTTGCTTTCCTGCGCGCAGGCGCCGCCGAGGGTATCGTGACGGCCGCAGGTGTCGGCCACGATCGTCAGCATTGGATTGCCAAGGTTCGAATACAGCACGGTGCCGGTCGTCAGATACAGGTTTTTTTGCCGGCGCAGCGTGCGTTGCGGGTCGAAACGCTCGCGCGGATCTGCAAGGCTGTAGAACAGCGTATCGACGGCCTGATTGCCTTCCAGGTCGAGAATGCGCAGCGTCTGCCCGGTTTTCAGTTCGTGAAGCCACGGTTCGCCGGCCGCGAGTGTCTCGCGAAAGACCGCATGTTCGGGGCGTTTGTCGCTGACGGTAAGCGTTGTGGTCATGGTGTCAGGCTCCGCTCAAAGAAAGAAACGATCGGTGTTGAGAAAGCCGCGCACGTTTTCCTCGCATGAGGTTCGGCAAAGTTCGGCGACGTCGCGCTCCGCGTGGCTCAACGCAAGCTTGACCGGCCTGGGCGCGTATTCCGGGTTCGGATCGAGCGGATGCTGGATCGAGGTCAGCACGACCAGCGTGTTCATCGGGGCATACAGCTCGACATAGTCGCCGGCCTTTGAATTGCCTGGAACGAAATTCAACGCGCCAGCGTCGGTGACGTCGACTCGGCTGAAGAGATTGAGTGTCATCAGCAGGTCCGGGATACCCAGCCCCCACTTGCCCATTTCGACCAGCAGGTTGTCCGTGCCGTTGCGATAGAACGCGTTGCGCAGTTCCTGATAACGACCCGCGCCGTAGCGTTCGTATACTTCCTCTGCATTCGATACTCCGCCGATACTGTCATGCCAGCCGCAGGTATCCGTAACGATTGCGGCGAGCACACGGCCCATATCGGAGTACAGACAATGACCGGCCGTCAGTTTCGCCGTGTGCTGACATTTGAGCGTATCGGGCAGATTGAGCCGTTCGCTTTTCTCGGATGCGTTGATCAGCAGGACGCTGGCGTTCGCGCCGCCGCGCAGGTCGGTGATGCGCAACGACTGGCCGCGCTTGACGATCAGCGAGGTATGGCCGCCGCCGGGGACGGTTTCTTCGAGTAGCAAATCCATGTGCTTAAGATTTCCTTTGGGCTCAGACCGTTTCGACACGCGATGCGCCTTCCACGACGGCTTGGGCCATGTGAATGGACGACCTGGAGTCGCGGCTGTGGTCGAGCGGAATGTTGTAGGTGATGCGCGCACCGTAGGCGCCCGGCGCTTGAGGGTCGACGCGGACCTTGTCGAACACCAGTACGCGGCTGCCGAGCGTGAAGCCTTCCTTCAGGTCGTGGGTGACCATGAAAATCGTCAGCTTCGATTCGCGCCATAAGCTGAGCAGCAAGTCGTGCATGTCTTTGCGGATGCCGGGATCGAGCGCGCCGAATGGTTCATCGAGCAGTAACACGCGTGGCTTCATCATCAGCGCCTGGGCAATCGCGAGACGTTGTTGCATGCCGCCCGATAGTTGCTGCGGAAATTTATCCAGCGCGGCGCCGAGGCCGACGCGTTTGAGCATCGCGACGGCTTCATCGCGCGCGGCGCGTCGCTGCGCACCGAATAGACGGCCCGTGAATTTCGCGCGACGCAATTCGAGTCCGAGCATCACATTGCGAACCACACTCAGATGATCGAATACCGAATAGCGCTGAAACACCACGCCGCGATGTTCATCGGGCTCGGCCGGCAAGGGTTCGCCATCGAGCAGAATTTCGCCGCGCGTCGCGCGCTCCTGACCGAGCAATAGCCTCAGGAACGTGGACTTGCCGCAGCCCGATGCGCCGACCATCGAACAGAACTCGCCTTCTTCGACACGCAGGTTCAACCGTTCGAGCACGACCTGATCGCCGTATTCCTTCCAGACGTTACGAACTTCGATCATCGTGCGCCTCCGCCGTACCAGGGAAACGACCATTGCGTGAGGCGGCGCAGCAGCTCGTCGATGAGCCACGCGAGCAGCGTGATCCACGCGACGTAAGGCAGAATCACGTCCATTGCCAGGTAGCGACGCATCAGAAAGATGCGGTAACCGAGGCCATCTGTCGAAGCAATCGCTTCCGCTGCGATAAGAAACAGCCATGCTGAGCCCAGCGCGAGACGCATTGCCACCAGTAAGCGCGGCAGCAGTTGCGGCAGCACGAGGCGCAGAACCAGGGTCCAGCTGGTTGCACCGAGCGTCTGTGCCTTGACCCACAACTCGGTTGGAATCTCGCGCGCCCGCGCATGCAGATCGCGGATGATCATCGGCGTGATGCCGACCACGATCAGGACGACCTTCGACAGTTCGTCGAGCCCGAACACAATGAACAGGATCGGCAGCACCGCGAGCGGCGGAATCATCGAGATCACCGTGATGAACGGTGAGAACGTCGCGCCTACCAGCGGAAACGAGCCGGTCGCGATGGCCGCCACCAAGGCAATTAAGGCGCTCACAACGAGGCCGATACCGAGCCGTCTCAAGCTCGATACCGTATCGGCCCACAGCAGATACTCGCCCGTGCGCTTGTCCTCATTGAAGGCGACTTCCTTGATGGCGTCGCTCATTTGCGTGGCGCTCGGCAGCAGCTTGTCATCGGGATTGAGCTTGAGCCGCATCGACGACCCGGTGAAGTAAACCGCCATCAGCACGATGAACGGCAGCAACAGCAGCATAAGGCCGCCGCTTCGGCTGGGGTGTCGATTGATGAGTCTCATGGGTGCCTGCCGGATGAAGTACGTGTTGTTCGACTCAGAGCTTGCCGGCCGCGGCCATTTCCACGTAGGTCGGATCGAAGCGCAACTTGACGTTGCCCTTGTTGCCGATCACGACACCCTTGTCGAACGCCATGCCGACCACGTCCGCGCTTTTCGCGTCCTGTCCGAGCAGACCGTGATCGAACGAGAACTTCGCGACGCGCGTCATGATCGTCGGCAGGTTGGGGCTGGTGACGAAATCGACCGCGGCCTGCGGCGTATAGAACAGCGCGGTGGTCGACAGTTGCCCCTTGAAGCCCGCGAGATCGGTGCCCGATGCCTTCGCCATCGCGGTGAGCGCGGCGGTACTGTCGGCGTTATTGGCCCGCATCAACGCGACCATCTCGAACCATGCGCCCGTCAACGCCTTGCCGAGCGCCGGGTTGTCGTTCAGGGTCTTCGTGTTGACGACCATCATGTCCATGATTTCACCGGGAATCTTGCTCGAGTCGAAGACTTCGGTGACGTTCGGCTGCGCCTTCAGTTCGGCAAGCATCGGGTTCCACGTCACTGCGTTGTGGACGGCGGGCGTGGCGAACGCACCGGAGATGTCGGCGTCGGAGGTGTTGACTACCTTGAGGTCGCGCTCGCTCATATGCGCACTTTCGAGGGCGCGTGCAAGCAGGTAGTGCGATACCGAGAACTGAACCAGATTGATCTGCTGACCCTTCAGGTCGGAGATCTGTTTGCCTTTGCCCTTGACGAGCACGCCATCGTTGCCGTTCGAATAGTCGCTGACGATCAGCGCAGTCGAATCCACGCCGCCTGAGGCTGGGATGGTCAACGCGTCCATGTTGGTCATCGCGCAGCCGTCGAACTTGCCGGCGGTGTACTGATTGATGGATTCGACGTAGTCGTTCAGTTGCACGACATCGACATTGATGCCGTATTTCCTGGCCCATTTGGAGACGATGCCCTGGGTTTTCGCTTGACCCCACGGCATCCAGCCCGCGTAGATGGTCCAGCAGACCTTGAAGTCGGTGCGTCCGGCGGCAAACGAGGGAGTGGAGGTGAAAGCGGCGAGAGAGACCGCGGCGATGCTGAGAAAGCGAACGAGCTTACGCATGAGGTTGACCTCGGAAGGGACGGTTAGCGACGGCAGGGAGCAGCGCAAACATCGCGTTCTCTCCCGGGCTTTTATCCCGCCGTGTAACCTCACCGAGGTCGACAGCTCTCGGACCAGCACCTGCTTGAAGCAGGCCGGAACCCTAGCCGTCCATTTCCAGATTGTGTGTTAAACCGGATTGCGCCGGCTCCTTGCACTCCCTTATTAGCGAGAAGCGTGCCAAACCGGAATTGCCGCATTCCGGCGCGGCGCGGCAGTTTTTTGCACCGCGCCGGTGACGGCGTGCATCCGCGCGTAGCGGACTCGCACCTGGTTCGTGCATTGATTGCCCGGGCTTGGTGATGGTGTGGCGGACTTGCCAGACGTTCCTGATCGATCCGCCGGAAAGGCTGGACGGGATTGCTACCGTGCGGCTTCGATTACGCTCCAGACACGCTCATCGCACTGGCCCACGAATCGTCTGGCAATAATCGCCCGGCATTTGTCGCAGCGATAATGTTCGAGCGCGAGCGCACCGTTGCATTCCGCCACACCAATCAAAGTGATGCCTTCGTGTCCCTCGACACCCACGGGGCGGCCGTCAATGTTGGCGCATCCGTCGCAGATTTCCATGGCGCCTCCGGATTTACATCACCTTCATTGGCAAGCGTTCGCACGCATTGCTCAAAAGAGGCCCGCCCGAGGCGGGCCGAAACTGATGCACCCGCAGAGGAGACAACGCGGGCAAAGTCAGTATCCGGCTACGCATAGCACATCGGCAAGCGCGAAAAAAATAATCAAAGAGGGTACGTGAAGCCCACCGCGTCACGGGCTCGCAATCCCGGCACGCTGAGCAACGGCAGCATCCGGAAGGGGTTGACTGGATTCGGCAACGCCTTTGCCGCGTTGTAGACGGTCACCGCCCAATCCAGGAACCCTGGTCTTTGCAAAATTACGATTTCTACACGGTGTAATTTGCAACGTTTGCATCGCGCAAACCTCTCCTTTGCCTCCGAACTTGACGAGCAGATGCTCCGCGAACACCTATGGTCGGGAGAGCTTGCGAATGCCTTTCATATTCAGGCGACTCTCGCGAGACGCATAGTCGATCGCAAGGTGACGCGAATGTCGGCGTAGCGGCGTTTCGACGGACCGCGAATTGCATATGGAGTTTTCGCGTAGGGACGGAGTTCACTGCGCGCGCATCGGGTAAGGGGGGGCGCTCAAGCCGGGATATTCGGATCAGGCACGTCCAGCGTCTTGCGGCGACGGTGAATAGCCGCGGACTGCGTCCGCTAGCCCGTTTCTCAAGATACTTTGGTATGCGAAAGGAACGCCTCATTCCTGCGAGCGATATGTTCGAGTCGCGGACGAGGCGGCAGAAGGAGTGCAGCGCTCATAGCGCCTTCGCCGCGAGGCGCAGCAATCAGGTCAACCCAACGGAGGCGTATCCGCCGCGTCTCTGCGGCCGCACATGTGCCCCCGTCGCAGGGCTTATCCCACAGGCGGTTCTCCTTCCTCAGCCTTCCTCGAGGGCTTGTCTCCTGAAGACTCTTTGTGCCCGTCGTCGCGGCGCTCGGGCATGCGGCTGCGTGCATCGTCGCTATGCTGCGCCGGTTGCGGATGCTCGACATCCGGCTGCTGCCTATCACTTTTCTGGCTCACGGCGTACCTCCTTGAACAGTTTTCATCACCGTAGCGAGCAATTGCCGTACCGCGATCTGCGGCGTCGGCGCAAATTCGCACCTGACTCCGTCGGCGTCTCGAACACCACCGATCGCTAAACCATCAGTTTCGAGGAGACGGGTTGCCATCGGGAGAACGCGGGACCAGGCACATTGAGAGGGGATTGAGGCCCCGACAATCGCTTCACGAGCAGCGAGTCAACGGCGTGCTCCAAGGCGGCCAGATCGAGAGGTTTGGAAAGAAAAGCATCCCAAAGTGCCGACTTCTCCCGTGGCGGAACACGGCCGGATGTCATAACTACCGGAATCTGAGCAAGAGCGGGATAGCTTTTCAGATGTTCGCACAAGCCAATGCCATCCATGCCTGGCATATTCCAGTCAGTCACGATCAGATCGGGAAGGCGTTGCGCGGCCGTGTGAAGGGCGGCCTCACCGCCTTGAGCGAGAAGCACGCGGTGACCATGCCCTACGAGAATAATCTGGAGTAGGGAAAGCGAATGCACGTCGTCGTCAACAAGAAGGATCGTAGACATATCGCGAATCAGGAGATATTCCCCTTTTTCGCAACCGGCATGCCTATCCGCTTCGTTTGGGTCGCGGCACTGGGGACAAGGAAACGCTCACGACGCCCCTCCGGACGCCGGAAGACGTCAGGCGTTCGGAGGGTAAATCGGTCGTTAATGCCAGAACAGCGCGATAAGAATGATGATTGGAATAGGTACACCGAGCATGTAAAGAAGAATTGAGCGCATAACCGCCTCCTTGGGTAGTCAAAATTGAGTTTGCAATCAGCGTTGGCGCACGCGGCCGCCATGAGTCGCCATCAGACTGGCGGAGAACGCGCCTAGCAGAAGCGAGACGAAGAGCCAGAGGGATGCGCCGATGGAGACTTTGCGCGCCTTGTCGGCGGCATTTTTCGTTGCGGCATCAAGCGCAGTCAATTTTTGCAAAAGGCGCGTGTATGTTGTTACCACGCGTGCTTGTGCTGCTGCTGGCGTGAGGCCAGTCCGTTGGGACACAAGCTGGCTTAGATACGCGGTGTCTTCTGGCGACAATTGATCGCCTGTCGCGGCGCTGTTCAGGAAGATACGCGCGGTTTCCGCGCGCGGTATGTCGCTGCGTATATCGCTGCCACCGGAGGCGGAACCGGGGGGCACCCCAAGCGACCCGGCGGGCATACGGAAGAGAGAATCTACAAAGTAGCCCAGCGGCCACGTGTTCGTCGCGGCCTCCGCATTCCCGCGCTGCATCGTCTGCGTCGTGACGGGACTGCCTGCCGCAGTAGTCTGGGCGGCGACACGTGCAACGCCTGAGAGAGTCGATGTCAGTACGGCCGCTGTGAGGAGCGTCGCCACGGCCCAGCTCAGGAAACCATGGGCGGTGTCGCGAAAGTGGACTTCGTCGTTGTCGATCAGGAGCCAGCGGCTGCGTAGCCGTCCCGCCAGATAGCCCCCTAGTCCAGACGTGAGAATTGAGGTCACACATATCCACACAACAGCGGCGAATCCGAATGCTTTCGCATTCGACGGTCCCGATGACCACGGAGAAATTGCCGTCAGACCGAGGCCGGTACCCAACGTCAACAGGATGAGTGAGAATGCGGCCGCAGCGACGCCGCCGGCGAACACGGCCCCCCATGAAACCGCGGTGTCGTACTGCCGGACTAATAACGCGGAATCCTTTGTGACTAGCGCCGAATCCGCTAGATCTCTTGTATCGTTCATTGAGAACCTCCGTGACCTTATCGATATCGTCGTTGGCGATATGCCGACCAGCAGGCCACTCCTGCAAGTCGGGCGAGAAAGCCTTTCGGTCAGCGCAATTTTTGTGCCGGTGGATCCGCCGCATCATTCGCCGGACGACCGTGGTGATATCGGGCCGCAAGCTGTGGCGCCTGGCGAGCATGCGGTGCGCGGCCGGTGCGCGTCGAAATCGCTTTCAGGCGGCAGGGCAAACCGCTCTTTGCAGGCCGCCATGAAGGAGGGTGCAGCCGCCTTGAGAAACGTGCCCAGCAGGCTCTGTCGCGGCTGTCGGTCAGTAGGTCCGTTCGGCGATCGCTCGGGCCACCGTTTGCAGAGACCGCGTGAGCGTGGCGAGGTCGACGGAACCGATTGCCAACCGGATTGCATGAGGTACATGAGCCGACGTGGAGAACGGCAGGGCTGTCGATACGGACACTCGCTCACGCAACAGCGCCATCGCAACTTCGTCCGCGCGAACATCCTGCGCCAGTGGAAGCCACACGAAATAGGAGTTGGGATGGCTGACCCGCTCCACCTGTCCGAGAATATCGGCGACAAGGCCCTGGCGCGTCGCCGCGTCCCGTCGCTTCTCCACTTCGAGTCGAGCCACCGTGCCGTCCTCCATCCAGCCGCAGCCAATGGCCGTCATGATCGCCGGGGTGTTCCACGTTGTCGCCCGGATAGCCCGTTCGATCTTTGGGACCGATTCGGCCGGTGCACAGACGAAACCGACGCGCAGGCCGGTTGCGACACTCTTCGACAGGCTCGACACGTAGACCGTGGTCTCAGACGCAAGCGATGCCAACGGCGGCGGTGCATCTTCAGCCAGGAATGCGTAGGCCCCATCCTCAATGATTAGCAGTCCATGGCGCCGGGCGACAGCGACGAGCTCCCGGCGTCGCGTCGCGCTCATCACCCAGCCAAGTGGGTTGTGCAGCGTCGGCATGACGTAGATGGCGCGGACCCTTCGTTGCTTGCACAGAGCCGCAAGTACATCCAGATCGGGGCCGCGCCCGGCGGCTGGGATCGGCGCGAGTTCCAGCCGATTGGCCTCTGCAGCGAGCTTGAATCCGGGGTAAGTCAGCGCATCCACCGCCACAACGTCGCCCGGCTCGAGGAGAGCCATGGCGGCCGTCGTCAACCCGTGCTGTGCGCCGCTCACGAGCAATGTCGTTTCGACCGTAGCCGGCAGCCCCCGGGTTGCCAGATGGCGCGCCGCCGTCGCGCGCTCGTGCTCGCGCCCACCGTGGGGCTGGTATCGAAGTAGAGACTCGAGGTCGCCCGTTACGGCGAGTTGGCGCAGCGCCCCTCTAAGCAGATCGGTCTGGCCGGGCGACGACGGATAGTTGAAGTTCAGGTCTACGGTGTCCGCGTTCCACGCACTCAGGTCGATGCCTTGGGCTCGAGGGAGCGCCTCCTTGACGAATGTGCCACGGCCGGTTTCGCCGCTCACCAGACCCATCTCCTGCAACTCCGCATACACCCGCGTGGCCGTGACCAGCGCGAGGCCTTCGCGAGCAGCAAGGTCGCGATGCGTTGGCAGACGCGTTCCGGGGCGCAGACGGCCCGCACGGATCTCCGCCGCAAGGCGGTCGACGAGTTGCTTGTAGCGCGGCTGAACCATGTCCAAGTGTATCCATGACAATTATTTGATTGTATCTAATCGCGGCTCTAACATGGCTCACCACAACTTCTCCACGCGGACGAGGACGTCATGCACATCGCTATTCTGACCTTTGAGGGCTTTAATGAACTCGACTCGCTGATCGCGCTAAATATCCTCAACCGGGTCAAGAAGCCCGGCTGGCAGGTTGCGATCGCCAGCCCGACCGCGAAAGTGAGGTCGATGAACGGCGTGGTGCTGGAGGCGCAAGCGACGCTAAAGGACGCCTGCGAGGCCGACGCGGTCCTGGTCGGCAGCGGAATACAGACACGCGCGGTTGCCGCGGATACCGCGCTGATGTCGCAGTTGCGGTTCGACCCGGCGCGCCAACTTCTGGGCGCGCAATGTTCGGGCACGCTGATACTCGCGAAGTTGGGCCTGCTGAATGGCGTTCCTGCCTGCACCGACCTGACCACCAAACCGTGGGTCGAAGAGGCGGGCGTGGCGGTGCTCGACCAGCCGTTTGCGGCGAAGCGCAACGTCGCGACCGCCGGCGGCTGTTTGGCGGCGCAGTATCTGGCGGCGTGGTTCATTGCGCGTCTGGAAGGGATAGAGGCTGCACGCAACGCCATTCAGCACGTTGCCCCGGTGGGAGAGAAGGAAGCCTACATAACGCGCGCCATAGCGAACATTTCACCATTCCTCTAGGGCGTGCGGGTACCTGCGATGCCGACGGCTGGCACCGCTTTACACATTCAGGAGGATGTCCTCATGTACCGTCTGTTGAACAAATATCTCATGTTCGCGCGTCTGCTTGGCGGCGCGTTCTCTGTGCACGCGGCACACGCTGCGCCGCCGCAGGACCTGAAGGGGACCAACGTCGTCCTGGTGCACGGCGCTTTCGCCGATGGATCGAGCTGGGATAGGGTGACCACGATCGCATGATCGATCCGCGTGCAGAGGACGCAATGGCAAAGAAGATCGGCGCGACGACGATTCATGTCGACTCGAGTCACGTCGCAATGCTCAGTCATCCGAAGGCTGTTGCGGACGCGATCATCGCGGCGGCAAGCAAAGCGGTTGTGACCGAATAAGGTACACGAGACGGACGAAGTCAATCCGCCGTCCGGCTGTCGCGCCGGGGCCGATCCGCGTTACTCGCGGGGCCGAGCCTTTCTCTCAGTCGTGGAACGGCAAAATCGATAAAAGCCCTAAGCTTGAGCGGAATCTGCCGTTGCGCCATGTACATGAGGTTGATAGGAGTCGGCAACGGTTCGAAGGCTTCCAGAAGCATCACGAGACTGCCTGATTTCACGGCGCCATCGGTCTGATACGACATGACCCGTGCAATGCCGGCCGCTTCCTCTGCGGCAACAACGGCAGCCTCCACCGAGCTGACCACAAGGCGCGACGGCACTTCGATCTTTAGTGTCCGACCTTTTGACTGAAATTCCCAGTTGCTGCCCATCGCATATTCCTCGTATGTCACGCAGTCGTGCGATACAAGGTCTTCGGGTTTCTGCGGTATCCCATGCGCGTTCAGATAGGCGGGGCTTGCGCACAGCACTTGCCGATGCAGCCCGACACGCGTTGTGATCAGACTGCTGCTCGGTTGCTCCCCAAGCCGCAGTACCAGATCGACGCGCTCATCCAGCAAATTGACGAGCCGGTCTGTCAATTGCACGCGCATCCGAATTTGCGGAAATGCAGCTAGAAATTCGACGATCACCGGCAGCACGTGGATCCGCCCTAGTACCGGCGGCACGCTGATTACCAGTTCTCCCTGCGGTGCATGGTACTCGCCAGAAGTTGTACGTTCGATCTCCGCGAGTTCTTCCAGAACACGCCTGCAGGACGCCACATAGCCGCGTCCGGCTTCCGTCAACGTCAGCTTGCGCGTACCGCGCACGACCAATCGCACATTCAGATGGGCCTCCAGCTCGGACACGCGTCGGCTTACTGTTGCCAGAGGAATGCGAAGCTTTCGACTTGCGGCGGACAGGCTTCCCGTGTCTATCGCCGCTAGCAGGATGCCCATCGCCTCTAAACGATCCATGGCCTTCCACCCGTGAAAGGGAAGTTCTCAATTCTACCGGCTACTCAGGTGACCGAGGAAGGACTAGATTCATAGTTATCCGGGCGCCCCATGCACTCAATGCGCCGATGTGAGGCGCTCGGCCAGATTTTCCAGACCTCATACCAGCCTTGCCCATCAGGAGCCCTCGATGACGTTCGAGACGCTTGAAGTGAACCGCGACGGAGCGGTTCTGTTCGTGAAGATGTTTGCGCCGCCCATGAATCTGCTCGGTCCCGAGCTTGTGCGCGACCTGGTTACGCTGATTCAGGACGCGGAGGCCGACAACGGTACGAACGTACTCGTTTTCAGCAGTGCCGACCCCGACTTTTTCATCTCGCATGTGGATGTGACGAAGGTCAAGGAGTATCGCGACGAAGCCGCAAAGCTGACCGGCGAGCCATCGATTGCGCTGCTGTTCCGGCATTTGAGTGCCAGCCGACTTGTCTCGATCGCACAGATCGAAGGGCGTGTGCGTGGCGCGGGCAGCGAATTTGTGCTGGCGTGCGATATGCGCTTTGCCGCGCGGGAATCGGCGCTGTTTAGTCAGATGGAAGCGGCGTTCGGACTAGTCCCTGGCGGCGGCGCGACCCAGTTCCTTACGCGCTTGATGGGCCGCGGTCGTGCGCTTGAAGTGATGCTGGGCGCGTTGGATTATGACGCTGACGTAGCAGAACGGTATGGGTGGATCAATCGGGCGTTGCCCGCCGAGTCGCTTGGCGACTTTGTGGCATCGCTCGCGCGACGCATCTCGCGGTTTCCGGCAGCCGGACACGCGATGGTTAAGGAGCGCGTCAATGCCATCGCGTTGGCCCCCGTCGACGAGTTTCGTCGCGATTCGAATCTGTTCGGTGAAAACGTGCGGTCATTGCCGGCGCAACGCCGTATGGAAGCAGCCATAACACGCGGGTTCCAGACGCGCGACGCGGAACTGAACCTGAGCCAACTGCTTGGCGATCTCGACGATTAGCTATCGGGCGCATTCATCCAGCACAAGCAGCACGCGGGTTTCCCCCGGGGAAGTTGACGCCGATATCACGGCATCGCACTTTCCGCCGAAGCGCGGTACCGATCTGGCGCTCAAGGCATGTTGGTATACAGAGGTCGGTCGATTAGCAGATTGTGTTTCTTTTTATTCATTAAGACTACGAAAGTAATAGTGGAGTTTCTGTGTCAGAAATCATCAATCCCCATGCGTCGTCGCGTCGTCGTTTTCTCGGTGTGGCAACGGCGTCGCTCGCTGCAGCGTCTCTGAGCCGCTACGCTTTTGCGGAGCCGAACCAATCCGTTACTGAAGTTGCCACTGTGGGAGGCGGCGACAATGCTTCGATTCGTCCGCTCCGCGTGCATGTGCCGGAATCTCAACTCGCCGATCTGCGCAGACGTATCAAGTCGACACGTTGGCCGGAACGCGAGACGGTCACGGATTCATCGCAAGGCGTGCAACTTGCGACGATGCAAAAGCTTGCGCAATATTGGTCGACAGATTACAACTGGCGCGAGGTCGAAGCGAGATTGAATGCGTGGCCGCAATTCGTGACCGAGATCGACGGGCTGGATATTCATTTCATCCACGTTCGTTCGAAACATCAGAATGCGTTGCCCGTCCTGATTACGCACGGATGGCCTGGTTCGATCATCGAGCAGCTGAAGGTCATCGATCCGCTGACTAATCCAACGGCCCACGGTGGAAATGCATCGGACGCTTTCGATGTGGTGATTCCTTCGCTGCCGGGACACGGCTTCTCGGGCAAGCCAACCGGAACAGGCTGGGATCCGGCGCGAATCGCTCGCGCGTGGACAGTGCTGATGAAGCGCCTTGGCTATACGCGTTACGTCGCGCAAGGAGGCGACTGGGGCAATGCGGTGACGGAACAGATGGCGCTGATCGCACCGCCGGAACTGCTGGGCATTCATACCAACATGCCAGCTACCGTGCCGGATGATATTGCCACTAAACTGAAGTATGCAAGTCCGCCACCGGCCGGTCTTTCGCCGGACGAGAGGCACGCGTTCGACCAGCTCGACTACTTCTACAAGCATGGTCTCGGCTATGCGCAGGAGATGGCGAACCGTCCGCAGACACTGTACGGGATCGAAGATTCCCCGATCGGTCTCGCTGCATGGATGCTCGACCATGATGCGGCGAGTCAGGCGTTGATTGCCCGCGTTTTTAACGGACAAAGCGAGGGTTTGACGCGAGATGACGTGCTCGACAACGTTACGCTCTACTGGGTGACGAATACGGCCGTTTCGTCGGCACGTTTGTATTGGGAGAACAAGCTGAACTTCTTCGCGCCGAAGCACGTTGCGATTCCCGTTGCCGTGAGCGTATTTCCGGACGAAATCTACGCGGCGCCGCAGAGCTGGACGGAGAAAGCGTATCCGAAGCTGATTCACTACAACCGGTTGCCGAAAGGCGGCCACTTTGCGGCGTGGGAGCAGCCGCAGGCGTTTGCGGAAGAAGTCCGCGTGAGTTTCCGGACGCTGCGCTGACCTCGAAGTTGCGAGAGCTGCCTGCAAAGCGCATGGCTCGACATAGGAGCAGAGAGATGACCGATAACATTGGCATGACAGCCCAGAAGCTCTATCTGGAAGACCTCTCCGAAGGCCTTGTGTATGAAAGTGCCGAGGCGAGGCTTGAGCCTGCACAGATCCAGGCGTTCGCCCGCGAATTCGACCCGCAACCCTTTCACCTTGATGACGTCGCCGCACGCGATACTCTGTTCGGAGGACTAGCCGCAAGCGGCTGGCATACGGCCGCCGTCACCATGAGGCTGCTGGTGCAAAGCCTGCCGTTGGCCGGAGGCATCATTGGGGCCGGCGGCGATATCGCCTGGCCGCGGCCGACGCGGCCGGGCGACATACTGCGAGTGACCAGCACCATCCTGACTGTCGAACGGTCCAGGTCGAAGCCCGGCCGTGGCATCGTGACCGTGCAAAGCGAAACACGGAACCAGCACGGCGACGTGTGTCAGCGACTTATTGCACGCCTCGTCGTCTTCGCGCGAACTCACGAAGCAGATGTGGCCAAAGGCGGCCAGAGCCTCAGCGAGACGGACAAAAAGGCACGGTAACGAAAGCACGGTTGGCGCGCGGCGGCGGTTAGACCAGACTGATCTGGACGTCGATGTTGCCCCGCGTGGCTTTGGAATAAGGGCAAGTCCGATGCGCGGCATCCACGAGCGCCTGGGCGACTTCGCGGTCCAGCCCCGGCACGCTGACATTCAGACGTGCCTGCAGGAAATAGGCACCGTCCGTCACGCCGAGATCGACTTCGGCGTCGACCGCCAGATTCGCTGGGAGCCGGACTTTCATTGCGCTGGCCGCAAGCCCGATTGCGCCGATAAAGCACGCGGACCACCCGGCAGCGAACAACTGCTCCGGATTGGTGCCTTTGCCCGCGCTACCGGGCGACGAGAGCTTAATGTCCAGACGGTCGTCGGAACTGCGTGACGCTCCGTCCCGTCCGCCCGTTGTATGAGTTTTAGCCGTGTACAGTACCTGGTCGATTTGAGTCATGATGTAATCCGAATGTGTTCCATTTCACAAGGTCCATTCGCGATGAACCATGTGGTCTTTAATCAACAGGATTGCTTATGTTAATGAACGAGGAATGCAACCCTCCGTCGGGTTGAGACGGTCAGCTACCTTGGTACACCTTGCGAAGATAGCTGAGCTGGCCGTCGTGCTCGGCTTGCACCAGCTCGTTGCGAACTTCTGCGCGCGTCTTTTGCATCGCGCCGGCCTCGCTCGGGTTCCATTGTTGAATTTGAGCGGCGCCCGCCGGGTTTGCACTTGCTGCCGGTGCGTCGGATGCGTGTGCGAAACCAGTTGTTGCGAATGTGGCGAAGGCCAAAGCGATCATTGAGGTTTTCATATCGTGCTCCACGAACTAATCAGTTAAGAGGAAGGCGCTGGAATCTGGAATCAACCGCAACCGTTCAACCGGTCATCGGCGAAGTTGCTTATGTCTTGCATCCGGCGTTGATGTATTAAAACGTGCTGACGTATCTGGCTTGTGTCTGGAAACCGGCCCAATTGCAATGTTCTGTGTCCTTTCGGTGCCTGGATACATTGAGATACGAATCACGGGTTTTGCGCCAGCAATGCCTTGATCTTCGCCTCTGTCTGCTCATAGTCGCCTTCGCCGAAGTGCGTGTAGGCCACCCGTCCATTCTTGTCGACCAGATAAAACGCCGGCCAATACTGGTTGTCGTACGCTCGCCACGTTGCGTAGTCGTTGTCCTGCGCCACCGGGAACGTGATGCCGAAGCGTTTGATCGCCGACTCGACGTTGTCGGTGTTGCGCTCGAACGGATACTCGGGTGTGTGCACACCGACCACGACCAGACCCTGATCCTTGTACTTCTGGTTCCAGGTCTTCACGTAAGGGAGTACGTGAATGCAGTTAATGCACGTGTAGGTCCAGAAATCAACGAGTACGACCTTGCCGCGCAACTGCCGCAAGGTGAGGGGATCGCTATTGAGCCATTTATCAATGCCGGTAAATTCCGGCGCGGTAGTGGCCGCGCCGGCGTTGAACTGGCTCGTAGCGGGACGGGCCGCGGCACTGGCCGCGGGACCTCCACCGAGGGTGGCGGTGATGGCGGCGGCACCAGCGGCCACGCTTACGGCGAACAGCGCGACGCGAGGGGTGATTCTGAGTCGGGGGAGCATGTCAGCGTCCTTTGAGTAGTGAGCATGGCTGCATTGGAACGCCCCTTCGTATCTGGCTTGTGTCGGGGAGGGCGACTGGCTGCAATGTTTTGTGTCAGGAGAACACCCGGATACATTGCGATACAAAGCGTCGAGTGCGGTGCTATACCGCAGCCAGGCGCCACGGCGGAGGCCATGTGCAGACCGAACTGCTGCACGGGTCCTGCCATTGCGGAACCGTCAAATTCGAAGTTGGTACCGAGGCACACCCGGTCAATTTTTCGCTGGTGAACGCGAACCGGGTGCGTGTCAATCGTCGAAAGGATTGATCCATTGATTGAAAACCCAGACCACGTGCTGATCGTCGATGACGATCGTGGCATTCGCGAGTTGCTCGCCACCTATCTCGAGAAAAACGGCGTGCGCGTTTCGCTGGCCGCCAACGGCCGGCAGATGAGCGCGGTGCTCGAACAGGGGGCGCCGGATCTGATCGTGCTGGACCTGATGCTGCCGGGAGAAGACGGTCTCGTGTTATGCCGCGAACTGCGTGCCGGCAAGTTCCGCACGGTGCCGGTACTGATACTGACCGCCCGCAGCGAAGAAGCGGATCGTATTCTCGGACTGGAAATGGGCGCGGACGATTACCTGTCCAAGCCGTTTGCGGTGCGCGAACTGCTGGCACGTATCCGCTCCGTGTTGCGCCGCGCGCGGATGCTGCCACCCGGCATGCAGTTGACCGAAACCGCGCCGATGCTCGGGTTCGGCGACTGGCGGCTCGATACCACCGCGCGCCATCTGCTCGACGCCGAGGGCACGATGGCCGCGCTGAGCGGCGCGGAGTATCGCCTGCTGCGGGTAATTCTCGATCATCCCCAACGGGTGCTGACGCGCGATCAATTGCTCAATCTGACCCAGGGTCGCCAGGCCGATCCATTCGACCGCTCGATCGATCTGCTGGTCAGCCGTTTGCGGCAACGCCTGCAGGACACTGCGCGCGAACCCCGTTACATCAAGACACTGCGCAGTGAAGGTTATGTGTTTTCGGCGGCCGTGACCATGATCGATGGCGGTCCGTGGGCCTGAATCACCTTTGAAGGTCGAGTTCGCACATGTCCAGTGTCACCATCGACGTCACGTTGCTTTTATCCCCGGCATGACGGCAACGGTCAGTGCTGCGAAGCAGCATTATTGTCAGGTCATTCGAATTGCCAGTTCGCATCTCCGGCACGCAGGATTGCTGCACGGCCAGATATCGCAGGGCCGACATGCGTCATGGAAGCTGAGGCCACCACCTTCTATCCGCGCGTTTGTTGAGGAAAATGCGTACGCTGCATCCGTTCTGCCTCAGCCCACGTATAGAACGTTTGCCGTCCCACCGAGGTGCTTATCGTGGCACTTGAGGAAAAGGCGTCGCGACGGCTTCCTGAGGAGATAATCCATGAAACGGTTCGTTGGCATCCTGTTGGCCGCGGCAGCGCTGGTGGCGCTCACTGCTTGTGGCGGCGGCAATGACGTGAGTCCACCGGTGGTTCAGCACCCCGAGAATAAGGCGATCTGGTCGGCACTGGGCGGTGACTCGGCCGCCCCGGCAGCCGTGGCCGGCGTCGTGAACGCGGCAGTCACCGGTCTATTGGCAGATCCCGTCGAGGCACCGTATTTTGCGGCGGTAACAGGCAACACCAGCAAAAGCAGTGCGGCCCATGACACCCCCGCGCGGCTCGAAGCATGTCTTACTTTGCAGTTCGAATCGCTCCTTGGAGGGCCGTACACCTATCCCGGGCCGGTCAAGGTTACCGGTGATGTCGACGCCCAACCGGAAATGTGTCAGGACATGACGACTGCCCACAACGACGTCGGCGTGCCCGGCTGCGTGTTCGATCAGTTCATGGTGGACCTGGTCGCGACGTTCCAGAGCAAGCTACCCGCCGCGGACTTCGCCGCCTTGACCTCGACGACCAATGGAACCTACGCGCTCACCTCGACCAATTCCGCCGGCATCCCGGTTGGCACAAAGTTTCAATATAGTGCAGTGCCGACGCTGTTCAACCTGCGTGGCACCATCACGAGTGCTACGCCCGGCGGCCCGCTTTATCTGCCTCCTACGGTTGCGACATCATGCTCCAGCTAGCGGCGGCGCGAAGCACGCGCATTATGGCTGGCTTCATTGCAGCGACGTGCGTCAGCGTCGCTGCGATTGGCTGGCTGCATACGTCGCACGGGCGGCAGCTTCTGGCTAAACTCGGCGTCCCGTGCCCAGTCGATACGGTCGACTCGAACGTCGTCCTGTCCATGAGGAACAACGCTATTTCCAGGCAAAGAGGCTCGATCGCGGCACCGGACCGTCCGGCACTCGGACTGCAACTCGATCGCAGTACCGAGTCGGAGGTGGCCGAACAGATGACCCGCGACAACGTGCACTGCGACGAGATTTCACGTGGTTTTCGCTATCTGCGCTGTCGCGGCGTACCGGCGCAACTGCTTCGCACAAACGGCCCGCCTGTGAGCGAAATATGGTTCAGCTTTAAACCGGACCGCACTCTCATGGCGATCAATCTTTACCGCCGGGACATGACTGAATCAGAGACCAGGCAGAGCTGGCGGATCGCTCTGCAAAGTCTGCGCCAAGCCCTTGGCGTTCCGACGGCAATGACCGGGGATACCACCTTGACTTCTCTCATGGAAAAACCCGTGGCGGTCGCAAGGGTGGAATATGCGTATTCAGATTACGTTGCGACGGTCACAGCATCTCACTTGCCATACGGAGGACTGGCAGTGCGAGAGCAGTATATGTCGGCAACGACTGCGCATTAAAGATGGATGCTTGAAGGGAGCACCCGACATCACGTCGGGTCTTCCTCGCGCGTGCCTGCGTCGTGTCGTCCGGGAGCGCTGACAAGGTAGCGGCGACCGGGTTTTCAAGGTCGACCTCCGTTGACTCATTACTATAGTTTGCATATGAGCGTCGACTCCGAAGCGCTCATGTCTCGCGAGGGCGGCACAGCGCTGCAGCCAAATGGATTTCCGCGGCACAGCCACCCACGCGCCGTGTCGCGGAACTTCCCGAATATGCCCACTTATCTGAGTCGATTCAGAACGGCCACCAGCCAAAACCACCGCTGTTACCCTCGCCGTTGCCGTCGTGATTATCTCCGCGATTCCCATTGAAATGGAACGAGTCGAAGAGATCGCCGATAGCCGGGGAGTTGGTCGGTACGTACGGATTTCCCGGGAGCTGTACCGGATTCGGCAGATTGTCGCGGCTGCGCGATGTGATCGGAGACAGGGACCAGTTGCGATCGATGAACTTGACGATCGACGCATGATCCGCATAATCATGTACCACACGTCCGCCGCGGGAATACGGCGACACCACGATCAGCGGAATGCGCGGACCGTCGCCGAAAAAATCTACCGGCTGGATGTAGCCCGAATCGTAGTAGCCGCCGCCTTCGTCTGTGGTGATCAGGATCGCTGTTGACGCCCACAGCCTCGGGTTGGCCTGGACCGCATCGACAAGCTTATGCACGAAACCCTCGTACAGACCGAACTTCGACGATTCAGGATGCCCGTCCAGCAGACCACCCGGCTTCACGAACGACACGGCCGGCAAGGTCCCGGCCGTGATATCCGCATAGAGGTCGGTCGTGTCCTGCAGGTGCGCAGCGACTAGCGCCGGATTGCTCATGATTGCGGTTTCGTAGAGAAACGGATTGCAGATGTTGCAGTAGACGCTCGTGGACGGATTGCTGACGAATGTCTTCCAGCCTTCGCCGTAATACTTCCATGATACGTTTTTCGCCAGCAGTGAATCCGCGATCGTACGGACCGGCGAAGGCGGAATCGTGAAGGGACTGCTCGTGTTGACGCTGCCGTCGCCGTTATAGCCTGGGTTGTAGTTGTTGAGCAGATAGTAGGTATTGGCCGCGCAGTTCGCGTCGGGGTGATAGGGCAGCGTGCCCAGGTAATGGCGGATCGCGCCTACCCCTGGCTGCTTCGGGTCAGAACAGTTGCTGTATGTACCCCCTGAGTAACCGTCCTGCGTGTACCAGTTGTCTGTGCCTGCCAGTGGATGAGGATTTTCGATCTGATTGGCGGGCGGAGTCGCAGCGTTGCCGTTGCCATCGGTGTAGTAGAGCGCATCAGCCGTACCGATCATGATGCTGTTCGCACCGGTGCCGCCCATCACCGGTTGGTGATAGTTGTCGCTGATCGTGTATTGACGCGCGAGTTCGGTGAAATAGGGCATATCGCCGGTATTCACGTTGTAATAGCCGAGTGCTGTCGATCCTTCGCCTGTCGTCTGGTCGGTGAAGTTGGCTGGCTTCGGTTTGCCATTCGAGCCGGCGCCGACCGATGTTTCGACCCACGCGAACAGGTCCATTCGGCAGCCGCTGGGGTTGTCGTAGGTCGCCTGCGAGACGTTACAGTCAGACTGCTGCCAGTTCTGATAGAAGCGGTGCACCGGGCTATTCATGTATTGATCGTAGTCCGGACCCACTCGCGAAATCTGGTAGGGGCCGTTCGGCAGGTTGAAGGTGTTTGCGCCAAAGCGTGTATCCGGTACCTGCTGCGGCAAGCCCGACGCGCCGGTCGTCAGATGCATGACGTCCTGTGGCAGGAGTGTCGTCCCTTCTGCCGCCTGCGCCGCTGCAAGGGTTGCGAAGGGCGGGGGGCTGGTGTCGCTCGGGGCGGTTGCCACAAAGCCCGTGTTGGGTGCCGGCAGTACCGTATAGAGCTTCTTGCCGGAAGGGCTCAGATCGAAACGATTAGGGTTGTCGGCTTTCGCGGTGTACTGTGCGGCTACTGCGAAATTGGGTCCGGGTTTGCCGTCCTGCGTGATGATGCCTTTCGAGAGCAGATTCGATACCGTTTGCCCACGTCGCGGGGTGTAGGCGCCGAACACATGATCGAAGGTACGGTTTTCGCCCACGACAACGATCACATGCTTGATCGGCGAGGTCGTTTGAATGGAGGTCGTGTCAGGCTGTTGACTGGCGGAAATGGCAGGGTAGAGTGCGGTGCCGAGCGCCAGTGCAGATGCGCTGCACGTCAGAATGGCTTGAACGAAGGGTTTTCGTGGGATGGTAGCAATACGCTTCATGGATCTCTCCAACGGGATTGACACAGGGCACACCGGGTGGCAGCGAGCGCAATGTGCCGCTTACGGCATGCTGTTTTTCATTACCGCGCGTTACAACGGAGGTAACGTTAGGCTTGCTGTGTGTCCACCAGGAGTTGGAAAGATGTCCGTACCGCGCGAGTCATGTGACGTGGATGACAAATGGCCTTCGATTCGTTACAAACGGCGGTGAGATCGACGGACGCGCGTCTGGAAGCGAGTGAAGACGCTCGCTGATCCGTCAGCACTTCGAGCTCCCGATACATCAGATCAGATGAGCGCTGAACGTCATTGCGCCATACCAAAAGAACGCCTCGGCACGTAGCATTGCTGGACCGCCTACGCGCCAATCTGGAAGGTTAACTGATAAGGATAACGTACTGTGCGAGCTGTTGGCCGATCGGGTCGGCCGGATGACCGCCGGCCATGTAGCGCAAGCCTGATGCGCACCGTTGCTTTAATGCGGGACCAAACGCGGTGGAGGGCAATGCCACCTCGGAAGAATGAGTCGTCCGACGCGGTCTATCTCGAGCAAAAACTCGACCGCGTCCGGGCGGAATAGACCTATTTGGCGCGCGATCACTGTTGCGGCTGAGCAACTCGCTATACAAACAAATGGCACTCCAAACCGTTTCTCCATAGGTCGCAAAGCCAGATCGCAGCTCAAATGTTGCGGTTTGATGAAATGGTTGTTTCCTAATTTTTCAGGGCGATTCAGTTTCTGCGCCGGACACGGCTATAGACTGGCTCCGATTGTTCCTTTCACGTCATGGGGTCTTATGTCATGAAGAAGATTTCCCTCGTCGTCACGCTTATCGGAGCGTCTGCAGCGTCCGCTGCCAACGCGCAGAGTTCGGTCACCCTCTACGGCCTGATCGACGCGGGCATCGCCTATACGAACAACGTTCAGAATGGCACACCCAGCCACGGTAGCTCGCGCGTCGCACTCGCAAGCGGCAATATCAGCGGCAGCCGCTTCGGTCTGCGCGGTGCGGAAGATCTCGGCGGCGGCCTCAAGGCTATCTTCGTGCTCGAAAACGGTTTCAACGTCAACAACGGCGCGCTCGGCCAGGGCGGTCGCATGTTCGGCCGTCAAGCATTCGTTGGCCTGAGCCAGGCTCAGTACGGCACCGTCACGATGGGCCGCCAGTATGACTCGATGGTCGACTACGTCTCACCGTTGTCCGGCACGGCAGGCACGTTCGGCGACGCGGGCTTCGCACACGTGTACGACAACGACAACCTGCAACACTCGGTCCGCATGAGCAACTCGGTCAAGTACTCGAGTGTCAACTACGCCGGCCTCCAGTTCGGCGCCCTGTACGCGTTCAGCAACAGCACCAGCTTCGCGGTCGACCGCGCGTACAGTGCCGGCGCGAGCTACAGCAACGGCCCGCTGCGACTGGCCGCAGCCTACCTCCAGATCAACGGCTCGGGGGCTGCGAGCACCCCTGCGGGCACGGCCAATCAGAACGTCGCGGCTGACCCGAGCGAGTTCAAGTCGACCGCTGGCGGCGGCAATCTGACGGCGGATGTGCAGCGCACGGTTGGTGCGGGCGTCGGCTATACGTTCGGCCCGGCGGCGGTCAACTTCGTCTACACGCACAGCCAGTTCCAGAACACGTCCGCGTTCGGCCTGAACCCGGCAGGCGGTTCGACGCACTTCGACAACTATGAACTGAATGTCAAGTACACACTCACGCCGGCGCTGAATCTCGGCCTCATGGATACGTTCACGGACGGTCACCTGAACGGTGTGAGCAAGTCGAACTTCGCCACCGATCCGAAGTGGAACCAGGTCAACGCGATTGCTCGCTACTCGCTGTCGAAGCGCACGGAAGTATACGCTGAGGCGATGTACCAGCACGCGATCGGCAACCACAATGTCGCAACGATGTATAACGCCGGCGGTAACTCGGCGACGAGCAATCAGGTGATGGGCGCCGTCGGCATGCTCACCCGCTTCTAAGTGGCCGTCAGAACTATCGTCCTGCGGCCATCGGGATGAATCGTTGTACAACGACGGCAGGACGAGGCAAATCGCAGTCGGCTCCGGCGTAATAATTTGCCCGCCATCCTGGCGGGCTCCTTTTCATCTGCCGCCGAGCGACTCTCTGGATTTTTGCTTACCGAACTGCTCAGCAGTCTTGATTTCATTACCAGAGCTTAGGCAGGTGGCGCTTCGCACAAAGGGCGAGTCGAAAAGGTATCGACCTGATTCCAATTGAGGCCGTTGAAAGGAAGCGTCAGTGCGACCGTTCATGTCATGGCCATTTCAAGATGTCGTGGTGGCAGCTATTTAGAAATGTCGGGTTTCGACGTTGAGTTTGACTCTGTCTTTAACGGTTTGAATCTCACACAGCGTTGAAGGACAGCGTGTGAGCGGGCAGGGCGTGTCAGTCCGATCAGACAGATCCTGCAGACCGACGGCCAGGTTTGCGCGGTTGCTTCGGCTGATTGCGTTGCGCCAGCTGCACGATCACACCATCAACATCGGCCTGTGTGAACTCGCGCTGCTTCTTCGTGCCACTTTTGCGCTGGTCAGGCTGGACCGCCTCGCCACGGTTCGTGCGCGACGGCGAGCCCGATGCGCGCCGGTTGTCGCGCTGCGCCTGTAGCGCCTGTGCGACCTGCAGTGCATGACCGAGCCGCTTGTGTTCGATCACCGCGCCCTGATCGATCGCGGCGAGCCGGTCGTAAGGCACGCAGGGAAGGGCCGTGCCGTTCGCCCTCACCTCGATGCGCCCGTCCGGATACTCCCACACGTCGATATACCGGTGGATCAGTTTGCGGTTCGCCGGCGTGTCCTCCAGCAGGTACATCACGCGGTCGTACTGCACCGTCAGCGACTTCGTCACGCAATGGCCGGTGCGCGTCGAACCTGCTCTTCGGGGGTTTCGCAAAGTGCGCGTTATACGATGCGATGAAGGCGGGCGCATACGCGTTCGCGGCGTCAATGGTACGGATGCCGCGCAGCCGCAGCTCCTTCACCAGCCGGTCCTGCAGCGTCAGGTGGGCGCGCTCGACGCGGCCCTTCGCGGAGCTGCTGTTCGCGCACCACGTGTCGATGTTCAGCTCGTACATCGCCCGGCCAAAGTGCGTGACGCCGCGCTCGCCGGTCTGCGTGTGCGTCGAGCGGAACACGCTCGCCTTGTCGCTGTAGAACGCCACCGGCTTGCCGTGCTGTTCCAGGTACGCCCGGGTCACTTCAAAGTAGCTGAAGGTCGACTCGGTCGCCGTGAAATGCAGCGCCATCAGCCGGCTGGTCGCATCGTCGACATACACCAGCAGCGTGCACGCCGGCGCCCGTTCCTCGAACCACGGATGCTCGCTGCCGTCGATCTGCACCAGCTCGCCCAGACACGCGCGCCGGGCCCGCGGCTGGTAGACCTTCGGCGGGCGCTGCCGGCGCGGAATCCACAGCCCGGCATCCGTCATCAGATGCCGCACGGTTTCCTTCGACAGTGTGATCCCGTGGCATTCGTGCAGCTTCTCGCAGGCGAGCGTCGGTCCGAAATCGGCGTAGCGCTCGCGGATCAGCGCCAGGGCCTGAGGACACAGATTGACGGGCAACTGATGATTGCCCGGGCGGCCACGTCGGCGTGAAACAAGTCCTGCAGCACCTTCGCATCGATACCGGTTAGCCAGCCGCTCAACCTGGCGCCGGCTCAGTCCGAGCCGCTCGGCAGCCCGCCAGGGCATCAGCCGCAGCGCGGGGAACTAAATAACGGACTTTTTGCATCGTGAAAAGCCTTGTTGCGCCGGCGTTTCACGGCTCTGCATACGAGGGAAAAAGGATCGAGGACGTCGACTACTTCCAATTTTTTGGAACTAAATTTGTTACCTCTCTGCTTTTGGAACTAAATTTCGTACCATCGTGCAGAGGGTTTTAACGTCTAGAGCAAGCAGTCCCCCATCAAATGATCAAATCAATGATCGTGGCGACGCAGCATCAGTCGGACGGTGCCGATGTCGGCGCCATTCATTTTGGTTTGAGTGTTATCCGGCCATTTTTGGTCTGGTTTGACCATCTTCTTCCTGCGCCAAGACGGTCTACATGCTCCTGGATTCGCCGAGCCCAGGGAAAATCGGCCTCAAGTCCGAGATCGCGCACAAGCCTGACAACCTTCACCCGGTGGCAGTGGCTCAAAAATTCGCTCAGTACGTCAGCGCGCAGGTTGCGCAGGCTCACCATCAGGTTGCTCGCTTCCTCAAGTGACTGTCCTTTGCCAATGTCACTGGCGAGTTCCAGGATGGCTCGCTCCGGTACTGACACCCTGACCTCTGGGTCGCCAGCAGGGAGCGGCTTCAGGCCTTTTTCGTAGGGCAGTTCGTCGTCGAACAGGGTCGTGGTCTGAAATGAGTAGCTAAGATGCTGGTCCACCCAGGAGGGGATGCGATAGGGCTTCTGGCCCCATAGCACAATCTTTTCCCGAAACGCTATGTTATGACGGACACCTTGCCAAGAAAGTGCAGTTTTCCCCCCAACGTGAAGACCGGCAATGCGGCGCGCCAGGTATGCGATCGAGCCGTCTCTTGTCGGCGTGTCTCCGGTCAAAAGGTAGACGCCCTGCGAGAGCCGCTGCAACCACCCGGACTTGGCCATGTGGGCCGCGAGCGCAGCGCTGATCTCCATGTCCCTGAGCATGTCGGAATCGATAGGGTGACCGCGCCGGCATTCCTGCATCAGCCGCTGCACTGTTTTATTGCTCATTATCACCGTCCGATTACGTTATCTGATTGCAGTATATTGCGGTTTGTTTGATTATCTGCAATTTATTAACGCATCGCGAAGGTTTGAGAATTCAACGTGATCCCGCAGGATCGACCGACTGCCCTTCCGTATCACGTGGCCTGTAGTTCAGCCAGTTCATGGACGCTGCGCAGTTGTTTGCGGAGCAGGCGGGCGACCAGCGGAACGCCGGTGTTTTGGACTCGATAAGAGAATTGGCCACAGCCGCGCGCGATTCGTCTCACCGTGCACGACATCATCGTCTCACGCCGGAAGGTGCTTTGCCTCCGCATGACGACAGCGGGTCAAGCGGAGCTTAAGCAGCGTTCGACCACGTGCAATCGATGATTATGGGACATTCAACAGCCGCCTTAACGTGCACGCACTGCCTCGTCTGGAAGTTGTAGTAGCGGTCATCGAAGCCATCTGGTGGCAGTACGGTTGATTAGCGCTGGGGCGGCGTTGCGCAAACTACTTGTCCGCTACCTTGAAGATGCAACCCACGCTTGCCGTTTCCCGAAGTCAGAGAGCGGAGGGTTTCCATTTCTGCGCGACAGCACCTCGGCGGCAAGAGAGTGGTCCGGTGACGATAACCCCTTATCGGGTCAACTTTCCGAAACCCGGCGCAGCCTGGTAATGCGTTTGCTTCTCCTCCTCCAGTTTCCACGATCCATCATTTCATAATGCTCATCATACGAGGGCAGGGCTGGTGGAAATTTCAAAAGCTCTTTGAGCTGTTCCCGTTCAACCCGCGCCCTCGGCCGTTTAGCATCGGTGAACGGACAAAAATGTGCCGGTCCAGGGTTCTCGTGGTAGGCGTTTGAAAAGAATGCTCTCGCTTAAGCATGCAAGTCTTCGGGGATGAACAAGAAGGCAACATCTCTGGGTTCGAACGCGAGGTCTCCAATATGGCGCCACTCCTTCTCCCCTTCATCCTCGTAGGAATTGCACCCGTACACGCCCGGCGCGTCGATCATCGGAGTGATCCGCCAGACTGGATGATCAGGGTCGTCTGCGTTCATATTCATCAACTTCTTCAGTGCCTTGTTTTGCGTGCTGCCATTTCTCGCGTACCACATTGGACCTCCGCCACGCTTCGAGATGAATTGTTTGGAAAATCCAATGCCGTACACCGAGCGGCGGTGTTCAGCCCAAGCGCAGCCATTCACCGGGAGGAATCTCTCTGAAGCAAATTTTCTCATGTTGAATAGGATTCCTACGCATAATTTTGAGCGTGGATGGACGGAACGTAACATTGTTAAACTCCCGCTGGGAGACCGGCGTGTTCGTTGAACTGGTGGGCCGGGTTGACAGGAAAAAAATGTATTCAAAAAGTAGGGTTACGATCGTCGTGAAACAGAGCGATCGCAATCTTTATCTGGGCAATCGACGAACACGCAAGCAGGTCTTCTTTGATGAGATCGAGCGAATTGTGCCATGGCAGTACGACGTGGCACTGTTCAACCGCCGCGCGTACGTTTTCACCGTGAAAACATACGCGACGTCGGTGCGGTACCTTTCATCCGGTTATGCTGCCGGCCCCACTGAACATCGAATCACCGATGCCATACACCATTCCCAGCTTTGTTCAGGCGAACGACGAATGCATCCGTTGACGTTGTGATCATCCGTATTGAGCGTGATCGCGGTGACCCCCATCACAGTCCCCCTGAAATTCGATTTTTCACACTTCTATTTTCGAAACGGAATTTTGCGCTTATATTTGATATTGACATAAAGTAATGAAGCATGCCTAAGTTGTTGGGGGTGTTTTGATTTCATCTGGAGGTACGATGTCGAAGAGTCGAACTCTACCGTCAAGACAGCGAGAAAATGTAATCCGCGCATATCGATCACGTGGGAAATCCAACCAACAATTGTGGCTCGTCTATAGCCTCAAGACGAATCGTGACTGGATTCTAGATAGTGACCGTCATCTCGCACATTGGATTCTCTTTCTCGAAACAAATCCCGATGTCCGGACGTTCAACCTTGACCCTGACGATGCACTGATAGTTAACTCCGGGACGGAGAAAGGCCCGGACGTTGATGCAGTAGTGGAATTGACGTCTGGTGAGAGTGAATACCATAGGCTATTGCTTGGAGCGTCTGGGGAGGAGGACTACGCGCATGCAGATGTTCTCGACAGTTCCGGGAGTACGACTGTGCGTAGGTTCGTCGAGGCAGACCTTTCGACACGCGGCCAAGAGGCAATGAGGTGGCTAAAGGTTCTTGCCTACTGTGCCGGCATACGCGATGAGCAGCAGTCTGCGGCCACTCAAGCTGCTATGACGGTTATGCGGGGGCTCGACCATGGAACGATCCGTGACGTGACGGAATCAATGAGGGACTTCGATTTACAGGTCGCTCTCGGAGTCATTTCTCGAATGGCGGTTCTGGGCGACATCGCACTTGATCTCTCTTCGTCGGGGTTCACATTGTCATCCCCGTGGGTTTGGAGGGCAGCACCGTGAAATGGTCAAGGAACGCTGCACGCTTGGAAGCACCGCCACTAGAAGAATGGCCCACATTTGATTATTCCACTCTGTCAGACGAGGATAGGGAGTTCCTCGAGAACAGGGAGTTAGCAGTTCGAATGGTAATGGGAGGTGCGAAGTATGCCGCCATCCGGACGGCGACGGGTGTGGGCAAGCAGCAGGCTACGCAGATGACGAAGAGCTGTCTTTCGACGGCGAGCGACGGGCGAATTATGGGCTTCCGCGGAGTGCTTCCATTCACCCGCATGGGCCGAAATATTCGCAGGAGTGAGATCAAGCCCAAGCGGAGAGATCAACAGGGGGGATGGCGTGTGCGATGCAGCATACACTTGCGCGCTTCCCGGACCTAAAGAAGAAACTGGTTGCACAAATACGTAAGGAAAAAAATGCAGGCCTGATTCCGGAATTCAAGATCAAAGGCTCCCATCTACATCGCCTCTTCATGAGCGAACTAGAGAAGTTAGACCCTACCAAAAGCGGCTGGCCCTTTAACACAAAATATAAAGGTATCAAGAGTGTACTTGCTTTTATGCGGGATTTGCTGAACGAAAACTTTGGTGATGCCGTGCGGGCCCGCGGCGGAAGCGATGCGAAGGCTCATTTCGCGACAGGGTCTGGCATTTCGCCGATAATCCCTTTCTCGGAACCGTTCGATGCCGTCGAGATCGACGCACATCATATTGATGCGCTCTTTACGGTCCTGTTCAAGACCCCAACTGGAACGGAGGTCGAATCTGTTCTTGAGAGACTTTGGTTGATTGCTGCGGTTGAGCGTCTGTCGACCGCGGTCCTCGCGTACCGTGTTGTATATCGAACAGAGGTCACTGCAGCCGACGTCGCCGGGGTGATACGTGACGCGATATGCAAGCGGTGGGTGCCGAAAGAGCTGACATTAGGATCACTGAGTTATCCTCCCGGTGGCGGATTCCCGAGCGGCATCATACCCGAGGCCGAGGGGGCTGTCTGGACAGCGACGCTGCTGGATGGTGCTCTGGTCAATCTTTCAAACCTGATTCATGACACGATTCGTAAAGAAAGCGGTTTTATCGTGAACTGGGGGCCGCCCGGCCACTTTGAGCGTCGCCCGAACATTGAGCGCACTTTCAAGCAGATAACGGAGAATATATTTCTTCGTCTGCCATCTACGACGGGCTCAGGTCCGAAGTCGGGACGCGCGACGGACGCAGCCGACGCAGCCAAACGCTGCCGTATTCGCGCCGACGATGTCGAGCAGTTGTTGGACGTGGCATTTGCTGCTCACAACGGCTTACCCGGGCAGGGAAACTTCTATAACTCTCCGCTCGAAACGCTCCAACAATTGCTGAGCGGGCCGTCGCCACGGGTAATGATCAGGAAGCTCCCCTTGTCGGGGACAACCCGTGCGCGTTCGTTGCTTCGGCGGACGACGTGCACCGTGCGCGGTGGTATCAACAGCGGGCGCAGGCCCTACATCCAGTACCAGAACGTGCACTACACAAATGCTGTTCTGAGCCTGAGCGGAGGGCTCGTCGGAACAGAACTGACGATCTACATCGACGATGATGACCTTCGTAGCATCAAGGCATATACATCGAACGGGTATGAACTCGGCGTCTTATCTGCAATGCGCAAATGGAATCTAACGAAGCATAGCCTCGCAACACGCCAGGCGATATTCCAGTTGGTCAGCAGGCGAATATTGGTTCTGAGCCAATCCGAAGATCCGGTTCAGGCGTACCTGCGTTACCTGGCAGAGCAGGTAGCGTTGTCAAGAAAAGGGGGAAAGGGCTCCGCAAAAGACGCAACAAATCTCACGCGAGTCGCAAAAGAGGCGGGGGAAACGACCCCGTCATTGGCCACCCCGCATTCCACGGCCTCAATACAGGCTGAACCGCTCGGGGGGGCACGCCTTCGCCTCGTTCCACCGTCCGGGAAGCGCTACAAGGTAAATAATCGATAAGGGAGCCTACCATGTCGACACCAGCAAGCCAACAGCCGCGGAAGACACCAGCGCGTAAAACAGCCGACGACAGGCAATCCCCCGAAAACGGCCTGCGCGAAAGCGCATTGCCAGCACCTGGCGACGCTTCGGGGAATCAGGAACCGGAACCGGCGACATCCTGGTTGATCGAGCGACGTGACGAAATGCTTCGTGACCACCCAGTCGCACGGGGCCACTACACGATCCCAACGCCGATGCTGATAGAGGTGCACGACGAGGCGCGCGAGCGGGTTGGGGCGCGCAGGACAGGTATTGTGTTTGCGGGAGAGACGCGTGCTGGCAAGACTACTTGTGCGAGAAGCATCAAGGACTATCTGAGTGAAGAATTTGACACCATTTATATCGTGATGGCCAGTGGGCGACACTCACTAAGGCCGAAGCAGGGGTTGATGTCGCGCCTGATCCTCGAGGGAAGCGGACACATACTGGCTGCGCGGCCGGACCCCGAAGCGCTCTTGCGTAATGTGATCCTTGACGTCATGACCAATGTTTCGAATCTGGGGGGTGATCAGTTTGTTCTTATTCTTGATGAAGTCAATCTGTGCAACGAATCAGACTTCAGTGAGCTCCTCGAAATTCACAATATCCTGTGCATGAAAGGCATCACAATGACGACTATTTCCTTTGGGCAACCCGAAATTTTGAACCTTATTTCCAGTCTCCAGATAAGTAATAAGAAGCAGATCATTGCGCGGTTTTTCCGTAAGCCTATGCTGTTCCAATGTTGCAATTCCGAGAAAATTCTCGCTGGAATCCTGAAATGCCTCGATGAGGGCACTGAATGGCCCGAAGGGTCGGGATGGAGTTACACATACTTCTTCTTCCCAAAAGCGTTCACGGCTGGTTTTAGAATTTACACATATGCAACCGCAATTTGGAGCGCCCTTGTTAATGCATCGCCAGGAAAAAATGGAAGCTTCACCATGGAAACCATAGTGTTGACGGTCAACGGACTCTACCTTGGCAAAAAGGACGCGGACAGCGACGCAATGGTCCTTTCGGACGAGGACATCGTCCAGGCGATCGCGTTGGCAGATTTGTGACCTCGGGCCACTCTTCCGAATTACGGACTTCATATGCCTTTCATTTCGTCACTTGAGCGACTTACGTGGAGAAGTCAAGGTCCGGCTCCCTTTGAATCCGCCTCGAATGTGTTCCTGAAAATCATGTCGCTCAATTGGCTGACTTTTGATGAGTTATGCGCCTTGATCCAGAGGGAAGAGACGATACCGCATCGCTTACCATGGGCGTTTACGTGCGGGAACTGGGTGGACTTCTTCCGCTATTCCTCGCTGCTGCGCGTCGACCAAGCTCGACTGAAAGAAGGCTTTCTCGATTGGCTGGGCTTCGACTCCCCGAAGGGCGCCTCAATTGCCATTCGATACTGCCCCGAGTGTCTCGGACTGAATTATCACTGTTCGCTATTTAACCTCGCAATTCTGACAGAATGCCCATGGCACGGATGCCCGCTTGACGAAGGGTGCTACACCTGCGCGATTACGCTCAAACCCAGGTACGGATGGGACGCGCGGACACCCTGTCGATGCGGAAATGACATGAGCTACCTTTTTGAGCGTCCTGATGTCAACCGCGTGCCGTCTGAGCTAGCAAATCAGATTGACAGTTATTGTCGGCGGTTAGTTGGTTGGTGGGCATACGTGAGACAGAACGCTCACGGCGACCTTCCCCTCCTTTCCCCAATCATTGAGTTGTTTTCGGCGCGACGCGAGTATAACGAACAGCGGGATATGGCCTTTTACGTGGCGGAGAAAATAGCGCCATTTCCGGTTCCGTGGCGCCACTCCGTAAGGCCAACTGCGGCGCGCATTGTCAAACTGAAGCGATCAGAGAGGGTTGAATTTACCCGAGAGCACAGGAAGGAAAGAATGCAGGAATTCAGGTCGGTCAGGCGGCATATCTTCAAACGGTTCGTCAAGTCTCATCACGCATGCTTACGGGCGATCCTGAGCATGGACGCGGCTCAACGCCGATGCCTCGATTCAAGCGTCTTTTGCAGTGTTTGCGTTGCATATATCGCCTGGCTCGGCTCGCGAGCTGTAACGCGGGAGGCTTGGGGCCAGCCGAAGTCCAAGGAACGTGTCGGAGAGCCCGCGGAGTTCGCGAGATTTACGTCGACGCGTTCGGACGATTGGGGGAACTTCGCCGAACAGGCGTTCTTGTCGTTTATGACGGGGTGGGCGAAGATCGAACGCATCGTGTCTCGTTCTAACCTGCACGTCTATGCGCACGCAACACCGCGCGCATCCGGCAAACCGAAATGGACAGTCGATTCGCGGTTCACCTTCTTCGAAGGCGATTACAACAGCGAGACATCGTCGGCGATGTTTCTGCTTCCGGATGAGGTCGAACTGGCAGATCGTGCCAAGCGTCGGTGTGAACTTAGAGTAGCGCACGGCTATGCAATGACCACAGTCGGTAACCGCTACATGCCCGACGGGCTGACTTTCGATGGCGCCTCCGCAATATTCAAGATAAAGAACTACTCAGATCTTTTGCCGAATGTGTATGGCAGTGTTTTAATCTAGTTAATCTTGATGCGGTTATAAGTCGCGTTGCCGATTTTTAATCGATGCAGCCTCCGGAAGAAACTTAGCTAATTGCTTGAGACTCGATTGCATGAATCATGAAAAAGGTTCAGTTTGATGAGGAAAATCTGGGAAGAAATCGACAGCGCGGCGCGTCTGACTTGGGATCTTCGAGCGCCAGCACCGTTTGAATCTGCGTGGAATCTCCTGATAAAGATTCAGTTGCTGAATGCCATCGACTCGGACGAGCTGACGCGACTCGGGAAAATAGACTTTCGGGAAACTGACCCGCGTCGGCTGTTTAACTCTCCCGCAGACTGGGATATTCCACGTATCGCATCTTGTTTGCGCGTTGACCCGGCTCGAGTTCGCACCGGCTTCCTGGAGTGCCTGGGTTTTCCAGGGTGGGAAGGGGCGAAATACGCAGTACGTCATTGTCCAGACTGCAGCGCGTTGAACTATCACTGCACACTGTTCAACCTACCTTTTCTCTCCCGGTGTCCATGGCACGACAAGGAGTTGACGGGTGGCTGTGAACGCTGTGGCTGGTTGCCATTTCGCTGGAGATGGCGCGCGAAGGCAGAGTTGCTCCGGTGGGAGTGTCCGGATTGCGGTCACGTCGTTGATTTGGGCGCTAACCTGTGTGTCAACCGCATCGCAGTCGAGACGGAAGATGAAATTCGTACGCACTGTCAACAGCTGATGAACTGGTGGAGCAATGTTCGAGAGGCAGCTGGCGACGCATCGAGTCTGTTAGATCCTCTAGCTTATAAAATGCGGCCGTTCGACTATGATTGGATGTGGCGACTTAACTGGGCATCAGGTGTAAGCGCTCCGCCCGTGAAGTGGGGCGTGGTTCCTGCCACTTTGAATGCGGGCGTGCTCGTGAGACTGCCAGGAAATGACTCACCGCAGTTCAACCGCGTGGCGTGCTCGCGGGTCCATCGATTGGTCGAAACGTCCATCTTTCGGCGCTTTATCTCAGGTCATGCGGAGTGTCTCTCCGAGCTGATGGCAATGGGGCCCTTCGACAGGATATCGCTGGACTGCTCCGCCGTCTGTACCGTATGTGTGGCCTTTCTGAGCTGGTGCTCGGCCCACGAGGGGCGTCTTCCGTCTAATGAGTTTCAGGCAGATCGAATGCCTATGCGGCGCCTGCGGGAAGTTCCTCCTTCAGGAAACTCGTCGAAAGACGGCAAGTACGATGTACTCAGCTTTTTGCATTTTGTCTGGATTTGGGCTCAGATAGAACAGCGGCCATTGGTGTCCGCGTTTCGGATCATTGCATCACGGAGAGAATCTGAGCCGATGTATTTTCCTCATGTCCTTGTGGAAGGAGAGCGCGAAGTGGTCGTTTGCGTGATTCCCAGTGTTACCGATCTTTTGGAAATTGCGACGAAGCGGTGTGCGAAACGGCGTTCGAGCGATGTGCCGATGGCACATCCTGCGGCGGTCTATGCCAATAGCGGCTGGAACGCGGTGGTTGACGAAAGTGTGCTGTTCGCGGCTCGTAACCATCAGCCGCATCAGAGAAACTCGTACCACTACATTTACGTTTGAGACGGATGTTTTTTGTCGTAGTGACCGACGTCTTTCGCCAGTATTGAATACCGCGGATCCGCCTTGGCGGTCAGTGCCTTGGGGTTGTCGGGCACCAGCAGTTCGGGAACGCCGCCGTAGTCACTCCGCGTCCGCCAGTCGCGTCGCCGTCGTCAGTGAAAGCCGGCGTTCGCCAATCGCCCCGTCGTCGGCATTCGGCCGTAAAACTCGACCGTGAGCACCAGATCAATATCGCTGTGCCACGAGCGAAGATGACGCCACGGTCTGCCTTCGCGGTAGCTCAGCATTTTCTTCAGCTATTCATACCCGAAATTGCGCTGCTCGAACTTGCGAGCGACATTGGCAAGCGCGGCGAAAAGGGGCAATCGCTGGAGGACGCACTGCATCTGGCTGATTCGCTGCGGAACCTGCGTGCCGATCGTCTCCTTGGACTTTTGCGACGTTGTACACGTGTCGAACTGGTCAGACTTGTGCGCGATTTGGGCGAGAGCAGCGGGCATGAAGGGGGCTGCGAGTTGCGGGTCATCGCGAATCAGCTGAGCCCGGGCAAGCGTTGGTCAGCCCACAAAAAGGGCGGCCAAAGGCTTACCCTGACGCCCTGATTGCCTCTGAAGGAAAGTCGAACAAGCCGCGGGTGGAAAAGCAATATCCTGGTCCGATGCGATCCGCTTCGCATTCGTCGCATAACCGGTTTCCACCTGTAACGTCCAAATAAACCGTCGGCCTGGAGCAGTGATGTTCATGCTGTCGGGAAACGCTTGTTCGCACGTGGCCCAACGTCGGCTGCAGCAGCGGGTGCCTTTCACAGGCACTGTCGGAGCGTCTCTTCAATCTGGCGTGCGCTTGGTTGCGCGTGCGCGTCGTCGCGTTGGCCGGATCGGTGTTCGCAGTTCTTTCCTGCGCGCCTTCGCGAGCCGCTCTTCTACTTCAAGCAGCAGGTCGCTTGGATTGCAGCGCAGCGCGGCTGCAAGAGTGAACAGCATGCTGAGTGTCGGCTGGTGCTGGCCCAACTCAAGCATGCTGACGTAGTTGCGCCGGATGTTGGCCTCGAAGGCGAATTGCTCCTGCGTCAGCGCTGCCGCAAGACGGCGCTTGCGCAGGACCGCCCCAAAGGCTTCGACTGCTTCCAAATTCTGCTCCCAGTGAAATGGGAGCACTGTCCTTTTGACGCTATAATTTGTCTTCCCAGTTCACTGGGAATTAGCGCGATCTTGAAGGGCTGGTCGGCTTGTGCTGATTGGGGTTTGCGGCTTTTCGAACAAATTTTGATTGTGTGTGACGGAGCGAAGACCGGCTGACCGACATCCGACTCAACGGCGACGAGCAGGGCTCTATTGGCCACCTTCAAGGAAATGCTGCAGATCAGGGATATGTATGGAATACAAGGACCGCGTGGTGACGTGGGCTATCGGATTAATTTAAGGAGTGTAGATGTTGGTCACTGATACGAGCTGGGCGGAGTCGCACCCAGTCAGGAAAGCAATCGCCCAGCCCTATCAGGTGTGGCGGTGTGTCGGCTTGACCGATGAGGTTCTGAACTTTCTCGTTGTTAGCGCGCACAACGTGAGCGATGGCATCGACCTGCCGGATGGTTGGCTGATTGGTGGGCCGCACGCCTTGATGGAGCTGGCCGCGCAGATCGAACCTGCCAGTTTCAGCGTGTATGTACTGGACCTCGTGGCTGAAAACGGCCCCGCACGTTTGCGTCAGGTTGCGGGCATCTGGCGCGAAAAGGAGCCGGTCGAGACCATATTGCGCCTGTGGTACTCCACGGATAGCGGCGAAATGAGACCCTGCTCGCGCGCCGACCGGCACATCCAGCCGCCGGACGATCTGGTGTGCGCGTTCGAATTCGGACAGGTTTCCGCCGCACCGGCTAGCCATTAAAGAAGCGTAGACATTGCTCGACCGGATTGCCTCGCCACGGGCCGGGCCCAGGCGAGGGCAGCCACTCGGCGTGCTGCTTGGTGCCGGTCCTCTTCCTGCCGACCTTGTCAAGGCGAGAGATATGCCCACACCCAAAGATGCTGTGCTTGCTTTTCGCGATGAACTACTCGCGAATCGCTGGCCCGACGACGCGCGGGTCGCAGAGCTAATCGGTGTCCCACGCGATCAGGATGCTGTCGGACATATCCGTAATTGGCAGGGATCCGCTGGACATGTCGTTAGGCAACTGCCGGCCACAAGCGGTCACTGAGGACCTGAAATTCACGGCCGGAAAGCAGTCGTTCGAGCTTGATGACGTTGAAATGCCTGATGTCGGATGTACGTTCACAAGAGCGTTTGATACCGATCAAATCGCGAGGGCCAAGACGATACACACTGTAATCTCGTCGTCGTGGACAATGGATTTGATATCGAGGCGGAATAGTGAATGCTTCATACGTTAGCCAGAATGCTCCGTCAGGAATCAATCGTATATTGGTCGCGGTGGATTTGTCACCGTCCTCGTTGCGGGCAGCAGAGTTCGTCCGAAACATCGCCCCAACTACTGCGCACATTCGCCTCGTGAGCGTCGCCGACAATCCTCGGACGCTTAGTCCCTTGCATGCGAAGGCGACTGCTGAACTGTATGCCGCACGCGCGGAACTTCTGCGTGACGCGGCAGATGCACTCGTTCAGGCAAAGCACGCGTTCTCAGGTTGTGATTTTCGCCTCGAACAGGATGTAGTCGACCTTTCGAAGCACGGTGGCGATATCGCCACGGCATTGATCGATGCTGCCGACGACTGGCATGCCGATCTTCTGGTCGTCGGCGCACGTCAGCATCATGGACTACTGCGCTGGGTCGAAGGCACAGTGTCCCAGCCGCTGACAATACATTCCCGATGCTCGCTCCTGATCGTGCCACCTTCCCACGAGGAAAAGCTGGCGCGCCCCCCGCAACGGGTTCTGTTCGCGATCGACGGAAGCGCGCCGTCGTTCGAGGCTTTGAGGTACGGCATGCAGTTTGCGAAATCTGAAGGCCACCTGCGGGCGGTCTATGTCATCGACCGTGCGGTGCGGCTGACGGATTTTGTACCCATTCATGTGCTTGAAGACGCGTTTATCGAAGAGGGTAAAGCGACGCTTGCCACGGCTGCGGAAATATTCGCTGGTTCGTCCTGTCACTGCGATACCGTACTCGCCAGTACCGAGCAGACAGGAGACGACATCGCCCACGCGATCGTTCGCCAGGCAAGTCACTGGAATGCTGACCTTCTGGTCATGGGCACGCATGGCCGACGTGGAGTAGCGCGATGGCTGCCGGGCAGCGTCGCGGGCCGTGTCGCGCATATTACGCAGACGCCATTGCTGCTCGTTCATGCGCAAGACTCGTGACACAACGTGTCGATGAGGCATCGCGCACAAATCGATATGCCGGCCTGCTCCATTGGATCTTGCAACGCTGTGACCGCTTATGGCGAGCTGGGTGACTGAGTGGCTGGGAATCCGACCTCGACGCCCAGCCCCCGGCCGTCAATGCCCGATGTATAGGTTAGATGTCCCTCAAGGCGAGCCACAATCCGAGCGACGATCGAGAGCCCCAATCCACTACCGCTTTGACGGCTTCCCCCACCCCGGAAAAAGCGATCGCTCAGACGCAACCGGTCCTGCTCCGACACACCTGGGCCGTTGTCTCGCACAAGCAGTAGGGTCGCCTCCGATGTTCGCCGGGTGACGACCTCGACACAACCTCCCGTCTCGCCATACTTGATAGCGTTGTCTACCAGATTGTCCAGCAGGATACGCACGAGTGCGGGCTCCGCTAACGTCGTCACGTGTGTATCCCCGTTCAGGACTAACCCGATGCCTTTGGACGACGCATTCGCTTCGTGGGCAGCGATGCATTCGCGGGCAACGGCATCCAGCTCCACGGTCGACGCTGGTGCGGGTACACCTTCGTCAAGTCTCGCCAGCAACAGAAGTTGATCCGCCAGATGTGTGCTCCTATCGACACCTTCAACGACCCGCTGCATTGCGAGGCGTTGTTTTGGGGGATCTCGGGTGGTAAGCGCGACCTGAGCCTGAACCTTGATCGCCGCCAGTGGCGACTTGAGTTCGTGTGCCGCGTCGGCCGTGAAGGCCCGCTCACGGTCGAGCGACCCTCGCAGCCGCGAGAACAGAACGTTGAGCGCGTCGACCAAGGGACGCACTTCGGCCGGAGTGCGACGCATATCGATGGGGTCCAGATTGCCTGCGTTTCTGGCACCGATGGCCCGCGAGAGTGTTTTAAGCGGCGCGAGGCTGCTGCCAATGCCCACCCAGATGAGCAGCGCGAGAACCGGCAGCGCATAAGCAAGCGGCTTCGCGATGCGGCGCGCCACTCCGGCGCCCAGATCGGCGCGGCTATCCCTACGCTCAAATACCCGCACACTCCTGCCACGCGCCGCGTCATGGAGGACATAGGTATTCCATTTGAGCGCATCGTATTTCGCCACAGCGCCCGCCGCTGCATGAGGCGACGGCGGATCCTTCGCGGCAACATGCGGCAAACCGGGGCTCGCCGCAAGCAGGCGCCCTTCGGCGTCGCGTACCTCATAAAGGAGCCGGCGTGACAGGTCATCGTCGCCGTCATCGTCGGACGCATGAAACCCATCTTCGGTGAGCGCCGCCAGATCATTGGTATCCACCAGCGTCAGTGTTCGAGCAGCCTGTTCGATTCGCGCGTCGTCCCATTCGCCGGCTTCATGGACGGCTTGCCTGTAACTTGAAACGAGGGCTGCCACCCAGACGACCGAGACGCTTGCCAGCACCATTAGCATCAGGCGTTGACGGATTGACCCTGTCACGATGTCTTCTCCACAACGTACCCAACACCCCTGATCGTCCTGATCAACCCAGGCCCGAGCTTTTTGCGCAGATTGGAGATGTGCACCTCGACGGCATTGCTCTCTACCTCTTCCTGCCAGCCGTAAAGACTTTCTTCGAGGCGGGCACGGGATAGCGGAGTCCCTTGATGCGTCAGCAGCTCGACCAGCACTGCACATTCCCGTGAAGTCAATGGCTGGCGCAGACCGTTGCGTGTGACCGTGAACGTCGAGGGATCGACGCTCAGATCCTGATACTCGATCGTCTCGACGCTGCGACCATGCGCGCGGCGCAAAAGCGCACGGCAGCGCGCAATCAGTTCAGTGAGATCAAAGGGCTTGCAGAGGTAATCGTCGGCGCCGGCAGTCAGACCTCCTACCCGGTCTGCTACGGTGTCCCTCGCCGTCATGACCAGAACGGGCGTATCGTCGCGACGGCCTCGCAGCCAATCCAGCAACTCGGTTCCAGATAGTTTCGGCAAACCGAGATCGAGCACCACAAGTTCGTACTCTGTTGTAGTCAGCGCCAGCATCGCCTCCCGGCCATCGTGAGCCCAGTCGACCGTCATTCCGGCATCGCGCAGACCTTCTTCGACGCCGCTTCCTATCAAATCATCGTCTTCGACCAGTAACACGCGCATTTCGTCGCACTCCAAAAGGAACAGGCAGCAAAGTTCGCTGCATAGTAACCGTCGTGACTATCAGCTTCGATCGTCAAGTCTAATCCCGCTCGACATGCCTGCGCGAGGGTGTTCTGCTTAAGATTCCCTTCAGGCTCGCGTTGCAGCATGCATCTGTAAATAGCACCGTCGATATTGATTCAACCCACCTGACTATGGAGTTCCAAGTGAAAACGATGAATGTTCGCCTCGCCGCTGCCGTTGCCCTGATTGCGTTGCCGTTTGCCGCACATGCAACTGGGTCCTGCACCACCGAGCCAAAAACAAAGTGGATGCAGGACAAGGAAGTTTCGAGCCAACTGGAGAAACAGGGTTACCAGGTCAAGCGGGTCAAGACAGAGGGAAGCTGCTATGAGGTCTATGCATTGGACAAGAAGGGTAATCATCACGAGATGGTTGTCAATCCTGTCGATGGCAAACCTGTTAGCGAGGAGGTCAACGAATGAGTTCCCTGAGCCGAGGGGACGGCGACGCCTCCCGATCAACGCTAGTGTGGGACCTGTTCGTACGGGTGTTCCATTGGGGTCTTGTGGGTGCATTTGGTGGTGCATACGTTTTGAGCGAAGACGGCGAAACCATCCATCATGCCCTCGGCTACGCGGTTCTTGGGTTGGTCGCGGCTCGTATCCTGTGGGGCTTCGCGGGAAGTTATCACGCCCGCTTCGCCAACTTCGTACCGACGCCGCGTGCATTTGCCGAATACACAAGAGCCATGCTGGCGGGCCGCGAGCGACGGTATCTCGGGCATAACCCCGCGGGTGGGGCAATGATCATTGCCCTTCTTATGCTACTCACCGCGACGGGCGTGACTGGATGGTTGCTGACGACCAATACATTCTGGGGTTCCGAGGCGCTGGAAACTCTGCACGGCGTATGTGCCAACGCAGTACTGGTGTGTGTCGCACTTCATGTCGGAGGCGTATTGCTGGCGAGCTGGCGTCACCGGGAGAATCTCGTCAGCGCGATGCTTACCGGCCGCAAGCGCAAAGATTGAGGACCTCGCCGGCCGGTACAGGTGCACCGGCCGGCTATTCGCGGTTAGTCAAGTTCGCCCGGAGATCCCCCCACGGTTCGCCTATGGTTGCAGGTCCGGTCCGGCGCTCAAGTCCGCCAGTTTCCGGCTCCTTTTTGCTGCCGCCTGAAGCGGAACCTATGCTCGTTCAGAAGGTGTGCCCAGTCGAGCTTCATAAAGATGAATACCAATCCCAACAACGCCAGTTGGGAAGCGATGAAATAAGTGCCCAGATACCCGCCTTCCAGTTCTGTCTCCGGATCCACGTATGAATGCGTCAACTGCGCGAGATGCGTCCAGACGGCATAGCTCGCCAGGCGGCCGAAGAAGAAAGGCACGCCGATGAGCCATAGGCGTAACCTGGTCAGCCCGTATGCAATGAACAGATAGTTCGATGGAAACGGACTGAACGCATACAGCAGCAGTACCCCCGCGGTAACAGCCTTCTTTTTTTCCAGCCAAACCTTCACCACATCGATATTCTGTCGGTCCGCTTCGCGCATCAGGTGTCCGCGCAAGAGCCGTCCAGAGCATTGCGCGAGAATCAGGCGTCCCGTCGTGGCAGCGCTCGCAGCAACGACGGCGAGCAATAGCGGATTCTGCTCGGGATGATTGAAACCCATCCACGACATCGCTATCCAGGTCGGAGGCGCGAAGGCCGGAATAAGGTTGAGCAGCAAAATGGCCAGGAAGAGCACTGCCATCGTCATCACAGGAGGACTCTCCGCAAGTTGGTCTTGTACCTGCTATAAGCCCGCATCAGGGACTGAGCAGCGCAACCAGTCCAAAAAGCCGCGCGAGGGCAGGAACGGTCATTAAAAACAGAAGCGCTACCCCCGTTACGACCAGAACAATCCAAAGGTAGCGATTCTGCTGAGGCGCATGGGCACGGCTTCCCGACTGCGGCAACACGCGGATCACGAAGATCAACACAACGTTGCAGGTCACCAGTGCCACGAATGCGAGTGTGCGGGCGAAGGGCAGTTGGTAGCCATGAGACAGCAGGCCAGCGTACAGGCCCAGCACCAGCATGGCGGCCATAGCGCCTGCCGCCGCCCCTTGAGCCAGTGCGCGATTCGATAGCAGCCGCGCGCCGGCGCCACGCGGTGGCAAACGCATCAGGTTCTCGCGTTCAGGCTCGTTCTCGAACACGACCGAGCACACTGGATCGATAACCAGTTGCAGAAAAACGATATGGATCGGCGCAAGCATCGGCGGCCACCCAACAAGAACCGGAATCATGGTGGCGGCTATCATCGGAATGTGAACGGCAACCGTGTAGCTGATCGCTTGCACAAGATTGGCGTAGATACGCCTTCCGAGCCGGATCGCTGACACGATCGGCGCAAAGTCGTCACGTAGCAGGACCAGCGAGGCTACCTCGCGCGCAACTTCGGCGCCGCGCAGCCCCATCGCAATGCCAATGTGCGCCGCCTTTAGCGCAGGCGCGTCGTTCACACCGTCACCGGTCATCGCGACCACCTGGCCGCTTTCCCTGAGCGCGTTGACGAGCCGTAGCTTCTGCTCCGGTTTGACGCGGGCGAACGCGTCGACGTGCTTTATGACATCGCGAAGCTGTGCGTCGTCCATCGCTGCCACTTCCTGGCCGGTCACGACCCGTGCGCCGTCGATGCCGACTTCAGTTGCAATAGCCCGCGCCGTTGACGGATAGTCGCCGGTGATCATCACCACGCGGATGCCGGCTGCCTGACATTCTGCGATAGCGGTCGCGACCTCCGGCCGGACCGGATCCAGCAGACCGACCAGCCCCACCAAGGAGAACTCGAAGTCATGCTGCTTTTCAGGCCACTCGGGATGTGAGTACCGTGCCTTGGCCACCCCGAGTACCCGCAGCCCGCCCGACGCCATCTGCTCAGCCTGATCAAGGACAGTCTGCGTGTCCCGCTCGCCCAGATGACACAAAGCACAGACCGCCTCTGGCGCGCCTTTGCAGGCCACCGCGTGATGATCGAGTTCTGGCGCGTGCCATACGTGGGACATGGCCGGCAACTCCGGTGTTAGCGCGTACTCATGGACCAGCGACCAGTCCTTGTGGAGACGTCCGGTGCCGACGAGCCCAACCCGGCCTGTTTCGTGAAAGGCACGCTCCATTGGATCGACCGGCTCGATTTCGCTGGCGAGCACCAGGTATTCGATGAGTTCATGATACGCCTCGTCAATGCGCTGAGTGGCCTGATCGATGACTTGCCGCTTTCCCTGCGCGAAGAGCACGCGCACCGACATGCGGTTTTGCGTCAATGTGCCCGTCTTGTCGACGCACAGTACTGAGGTCTGGCCAAGGGTTTCGATGGCACTCATACGGCGCGTCAGCACGCCTTCGTTGGCGATGCGGCGAGCCCCTAGCGCCATGAATACGGTCAATATCACCGGAATCTCTTCGGGAAGAATCCCCATGGCCAGCGTGATCCCGGCGAGCACGCCCGGAAGCCATTCCCCGGAGCGCCAGCGATAGGCCATGACGAGCAGCAGACACAGTGCGATCGCAGCCAGCGCAAAGCGATTGACGAATGTTCTCGTCTCCAGTTGCAGCGGCGAGCGGGTTTCCGTGATCGCGGTCAACGACTTGCCAATGCGACCGAGCGTCGTATTCGGCCCAGTCGCCGTCACCACCATCTGCCCCTGGCCCTGCACCACCATTGATCCGAAGAAAAGCTGCTCGCCGAAATCTTCCTCCCGATTTGCATTGGGTCGTGCCACGGACTTGCTTACCGAAATGGACTCGCCTGTCAGTAGCGACTCGTCAACGCTCAGTTCGTGAGCTTCCGTCACGGAGCCGTCAGCCGGCACGCGTGCGCCTTCGTCGACGAAAACCACGTCGCCGGGCACCAGTTCGGCAGCGGAAACGAGTTGCCGTTGCCCGTCCCGGAGGACCTGCGCGCGGGGCGCGGACAGCTCGCGAAGAGAGTCGAGAACCCGCGCGGTGCGGTGACTCTGAAACACCGTGAGAAAGACGATCCCCATCACGAACGCGAGGAGCGTCAGCGCCTCCGAAACGTCCCCGAGGACGAAGTAAATACCGCTCGCAGCGAGCAACAGAAGGAACATGGGCTCACGGAGTACCTCCCACAGCGTCTGCCACCAGGTGCGCAGTGCCGTTGAGTCCACAACGTTGCGGCCGAATCGGACACGCTGCTCCTCCACCTGCGCGCTCGACAACCCATGCTTCATGTCGGCATGCCCGGCCGGCGGCGCCAATTCGACGTGGCCGGAGACTACGTCCAGTCCGGGCTCAACGGGATTTGTCTGCATTCTGGTGCCGATTAGGACGCGGATTGAGTAACGAAACAGGCCGCTCAAGGACGAGCCGTATCCGGACAGCTTTTACAGATGCGCACGACTCCGTGACGATCCGGATCTTCCCAGTAGAACCGCAAATCAGTGCCGCCCTGTGCGGACACCTGGATCTTTCTGGTTTCCGTGATGTGACGCGTTTGCGCTCCGATCTGGTAGCGCCCTGCCGGTAGCCGGACAAACAGGAACGGGCCCTCTGTCCGAACGGACAGGACGGATCGTCCGGCTCCCGACGTTATCGTCACATCGATGTCGGACAGATAACTCCCTGTCTTCGACGCAAACGTCATGCGAAGGTTGTAGCTTGGAGCTGCGGCGCGAAATGCCTGAACTTCGTCTTCGCCCACACCGCCGGTTATGTAGGAGCCGCCGTTTTGCGAAGCGGGCTGCGGTAACGATTGGGCGAGCGCAGCATCATTTGCACAGACGCAGATGAGGAAGGCTAGAAGCAACGAAAAACAGGTGTTCCTGAACATGGCGATCCTCGAGATGCGAACGTTCTGGCGATGCGGGCGACCGAAACTGTGGTTTGTCGGCGCCTGGACAAGGAGTGTTCAATCCGCTGCCGGCAGGTGCCCAGCGCAGACAACGTATCCGTTTTCAGAATGACGCCAAGCGAACACGCAGGCGTTGACCTGCGTCAAATAGCTGACTTCCCGGTGAAATAGCCCGAAATCAGCTATCCTTTGCGGCGGCGTGGCGCGATCGAAGATCTGACTATCGACTACCCGGAGGTGGATGATGATCAAGCTGGTTCCTGGGCGTACTGCTGATATTTTTGTCTTCCGCTGTTGTAGCCAAAGAGCTGGCGACGATCGAAACCCAGGCCCAGCGATATGGTTCTCACATCGCCATTTCGGCTTACGACGATCCCCTCGTGAAAGGCATGATCTGCTATGTGTCAGAGTCGCATTCCGATGGCGCACTGGCGTAGAGCGAAGCAAATCTGTCACCTCCAGGCATAGAACTGGCGGGGCAAGCCGCGTGCATGTTGACATTTTTACGTACGGGAGGAGAGGGCGAGTGCACCGGCGGCCAGCAGGCTAAACAGTTGCCAGGGCGTCGGCTGGCGGTGCAACAGACGAAGCTCAGGTAGGCACATGCATGATCCACCCAGCACCGCGCACGGTATGAATCAGCTGCGGCAGTTCGCCGTCGAGGCTGATCTTGCGGCGCAAGCGCCCGATATGAATGTCGATCACGTTGCTTTGCACATCCAC